>JGI24712J26585_10002149_pt1 | contig 16351 bp, 17 predicted proteins | sample BioPla3DNA2_FD_26585 | JGI IMG/M metagenome (IMG submission 26585) | reverse complement strand
TTCCTTACTTAAGGACCCTTTTTTCACTTCTTCATATAACTTAAGTAATTCTAAGATTATCTCTTCCCCTTCACCTATTACGAATAAGTCAAAAATTTCTGCTAGAGGTTCTGGATTATATGCACATGGTCCTCCTGCAATTAATATTGGGTATTTATCGTCTCTATCTTTAGATTTAAATGGTATATGTGAAAGATTAAGTATATTTAGTATATTTGTATAACTCATCTCATATTGAAGTGTAAAAGCTAATAAATCAAAGTTTTTAACTTCTTCTTTGCTTTCTAAGGTGTATAACGGAAGCCCTTCTTTACGCATTTCTTCTTCCATATCTACCCATGGTGCAAATACTCTTTCACAGGCGTAATTCTCTTCATTATTTATCAAATTATATATAATTTGTAAACCTAAATGTGACATTCCAACCTCATATACATCAGGAAATGAGAAAGCAATTTTAACACTAACTTTATTTAAGTCCTTTTTATAGGAATTTTTCTCCATACCAATATATCTAGCTGGTTTTTCAACCTTCATCAGTATTTTATCCAACTTAAGCTTGTTTATCATAAAATTCACCTTTCATAAATATTCTCATTCTATAGTATCATTTTTCGTGTAAGATTTGTAGATAATTCAATAATAGCTTAGAAAAAAATAAAGCCCTGTGGTTACAAGGCCATTAAAAGCATACTCTACTTTAAGCTAGGAATTCATTAGATTTATATTGTTCATTTGATTTGCGTAAACAAATTATGTTATTATATACCTTTTGGAAAATTTATATAGTCTTCCGGATCTACTTTATTACCCCTTACAGATAATTCTATTCTTAAATAATTATTACCATCTTTACTAGTTCCTGTTTTTCCTATCACTTGACCAACTTTTATATTATCTCCTTCTTTTACATAAGAAGTTGACAAATATCCATAAGTAACTTCTATTTCTTCATTTTTTATTTTAATATAGTATCCTTTATTATCATTTTGATAAACCTTTGATACAATCCCATTAATTATCGATTTGGGTTCCCCTTCATTTATTACTTTTATATCTGTTCCACTATTTCTAACTTTTTCTCCATCAATTAATAATATACTGTCATATCTTCTATAAACAGTACCAGCTACTGGTGGATCATATTTTTCATTTGTACCTCTATAGACTGCCACTGTTTCAACTGATAAATCAATTAAACTTTTCAAACCATTATAGATTTTCTTGCCGTCTTTAACAATATCAAACTCATATACAATATTATTCCTTACCCCTTTAAGAAAGTTGTTTGTGCTTACTAAATTAATCTTTTTAATTATGGTTAAAACAAGTATTATAGCTAGTACAACTATTGATTTATAAAGAAATCTTCTTAAAACTTTAAAAAAATTAGCTTTGTTGATAATTGCATGACTATCTATTCTCTTTTTCATAATTTCACCTACCCTATTTAATAATAGGATATTTCTTAGGGATAAGTTTTATTCCACAAAGCAATAAAAACTCTAACACTGTTAGAGTTTTTATTATATTTACTTATCTTTAACTTTTATTATAGGAATATTTGCAACTAATGCAGATACTGGAGATTTATCCCCTTCCTTTTTCATTCTAGTAAGTTTAATATCAATTCCATTCTTATCAATCTCGGCATATTCAGAAATTACTCTAATGATATCACCTTTCATCATTTCTAATAGTTTTGGAGATAAGTCGGCCCTATCATGAACTAAGACTAATTTCAATCTTTCTTTTGCAACATCTTTGCTCTGTTCTTTTCTTTTCCCAAAAAAACCGAATAGATCCATGATATCCCTCCTTATTTACCAAATATCAACTTAATTATTCTACTTAGNTTACCTTCATCTTCTACTTCTAGGTTTAACAACTCAACTTCTTCACCCATTATTCTATTAGTAATATTCTTATATGCTTGTCCTGCTAATGCCTTATCATCCAAGACTACAGGTTCACCCTTATTGGTAGATATGACAATAGCTTCGTCATCTGGTACAACACCCAACAAATTGATGGCTAAAATATCTACAATATCGTCTATATTCATCATATCGCCTTTTTTTACCATATCAGGCCTAATTCTATTTATTATTAGCTTAGGACTATGTACTTCTTTAGCTTCAAGGATTCCTATTACCCTATCCGCATCTCTAACTGCAGATATTTCTGGTGTTGTTACTATAATAGCCTCATCAGCACCTGCTATTGAGTACTGAAATCCTTGCTCTATACCTGCAGGACAATCTATGATAATATAATCAAAATCTTTTTTAAGCTCATTTATTAGTTCAATCATTTGCTCAGGCTTAATTGCAGTTTTATCCCTAGTTTGTGCTGCTGGCAACAAATATAGCTTTTCAAATCTTTTATCCTTTATGAGAGCTTGTTTTAATCTGCAATTTTTTTCAACAACATCTACAATATCGTATACAATTCGATTTTCAAGACCCAAAACAACATCTAGATTTCTTAATCCAATGTCAGCATCTAATATGACAACAGAGTTTCCATTCATTGCTAATCCAGTCCCAATATTTGCGCTTGTTGTAGTTTTACCTACACCGCCCTTTCCTGAAGTTATAACAATCGCTTTTCCATTTTTTTTATCTTCCATAAACTTTTCCCCCTACTATTTATTAGGTAAGTATGGTTCTATAAATACTTCCCCTTCAATTATCCTCGCGATTTCTGGTGATTTGTATTCTATTTCGTCATCTGGAGATCTTGCAATAATATCTCCTATTCTTAACTGCATAGGTAGTAGATTGTACGCTGCTACTATGGAATCATAATTGCCTCCAATACCAGCATGAGCTACTCCTCTTAAAGAACCTAAAACTATTATATTCCCTTTGGCTTTAATAAAAGCTCCTGGGTTTACATCACCTATTATTACAATATTACCATTGTAGTCTACTTCTTGTCCACTTCTAAGGGTCCCATGAATAAACTTTGTCACACCTTCTTGAATTCCATCAAAGGGTTTAGTCTTTGTAACATTTTCGTTCTCATTTTCATTTACATTTTCAGTATAGTATTCTTCAATGTATTCAGGTATTCCTTCATTAGAGATATTCATTTCATACTTATACTTTAAAGTCAATTTTATCTCCATTATTTGATCATCACTTAATTCATCACTTCTTACTCCCAAAAACTTAGCACCTTTAAAAAAACTCGAAGCATTATTAAATTTTGTATTTAGCTCATCCTTTATTGCTTCTAGGTCATTACCTACAACATCTAAATAAACACCTTCTGAAACTCCTTTAAACGTTACTAAATCCCTTTTCAATTCTATTTCCTCCATAAATACTATCTTTATATTATACTACTTTAATCAAATCTTTTCTATTTAATTATTAATCTATTAAAATACTTTCATGAGGCAGGATGTTATTAGATTCTACATTATTTAGACCTAAATATTGAGCTATTATATCCCTAGAAAGTGGTCCTGCATATCCACCACTGCCTCCTTGGAATATAACTGTTGCAACAGCAATTTCAGGGTCCTCGTATGGTGCAAAAGCAACAAACCAAGCGAAATCATCAAACTTCTCTCCTGTTGATGGATTTACACCACTTCGTTGTGCAGTTCCTGTCTTTGAACCAACAGTAACTGGGAAATTATTAAAAATCCTCCTTGCTGTACCTTCTTTTGATACCATCTCCATTCCTTTTTTTACGTGTTCTAAGTTCTCATAATTATTTAGAAAAATCCTTTCAGGAGTCGGCTCATGTTCATATTTTGATACTGTATTATTATAATTCTTTATACTTTCAATTAAAGATAACTCGTGTCTATATCCTCCATTTGAAAGGGTAGAAATAAAATTTGCCATTTGTATTGGTGTATAAGAATTCAAACCTTGACCAATAGTTACATTTAAGGTGTCAGAAAGATTCCAACCAACTTGATTTAAATAAGTATATTTTATCTTATCAGTTAAACTATTTCTTTCTCCTGGCATTTTTTTATCTGGATCTATACCTAATTTATCTAATCTCCGCCTTACTTCATTTCTTGTTATAGGTTCTTCGTACTCAGACCAAGATACAATTTCATCAATTGTTGAAGACTTTGTTTCTTCGTCAAAAGACACTTCCTCTTTAAGATATTTTTCAACATTTCCTATTAAAAATTGTCTTAATAAGTACTTTGTAGTAATGGTTTTTTGCTGAGGATCTGGAACACCACCGGAAAATTCAGATGGTACATTTATTTCAATTCCTGATTTGTCATTTAAACCAAGTTGTTTTGATAAATTAACAATATCTTCAATTTCAAGTTTAACTCCTATTTGTTCACCTGTTCTTTGATTATATCCTATTGCTAAAGTATAAAAGAAATAATTGCATGAATCTCTTAAAGCTTCGGCAACATTTTCATAGCCATGAGTTCTTCCACTATTAGTCCAAATCAAACATCTAAATGTATCAGTTCCGACTGACACATAACCCATATCCCTTATTCTCGTTTGTGGATGTAGGCCTTTATCTAAAGCCGCTAAAGCTGTAACCATCTTAAAGGTTGAGCCAGGTTGTATGGCTGTTTGTGTAGCAATATTATACAAAGGTCTAGGTGCTAATGGGTTAAGCTCATCTTCGGGAAATAAACTTTGCCAATCAGTAGTTGAAATGCCTGTAGAAAAAAGATTTGGATTATATGAAGGATAACTAGCCATGGCAATAACTTGTCCAGTCTTTACATCTACTGCTACTACTGCACCAGATGTTGCATTGTCATATGGTTTTCCTTTAGATCTATTAATTCCAAATTGATAGTCTCCCCATTTGCTTTCATAAGTGCCACCNACCTGAAGCTTTTCAAGAGTTTGTTGTAAAGAAGATTCAGCCACTTTTTGAACCTCTAAATCAATAGAAAGATATACATTATCTCCCGGTATTGGTTCAATTTCACCTAACACTTTAGTAGTGTTTCCAATGGAGTCAACCTCTACCCTTCTAACACCACTTTCACCGCTTAATACGTCCTCATAACTCTCTTCAATACCTGTTTTACCTATAATAGCACTTGGTGAATAGCCAGCTTCCTCAATATATTTTTTAATCTCACTAGCTTGACTAATCTTGCCTAAATATCCTAATATATGTGCTGCTGTCGTACCTTCAGGATAATATCTAACTGGTTCAATTGAAACATCTACACCAGGTATGTCTATTAAACCTTCTTCAATTTTTGCTACTGTTGATTCCTTAATGCCATAAGCCAAATTAATTGGCTGATATGCTAAATGGCCTTGTTTGCTAATCTGGTCATAAACTACTAGCATAGACCTTACTTCATACTTGCTTAAGTTGCTATCTATTTTGTAATTATCTCTGATCTTTTGAAAAGCTTCCTCTTCTGATTTATCTTCTTTTATAAGATTAGCTGAATACCANTTTTTTAGATTCCTAATGGACACATATTCAAAATCATCAGCAATAGAAATTCTAGGATTTACCCCATCAGATAACAATTGTACTTGGGCATGGCCTTTTATGTTTGCCATTGTTATAAACTCACTTAAAATATCATGCTCATTTGCTAAATTAATTAAGACATCTTTGGGACTTTTATCTCCTATGTCTTCTACCCCGGTATACTTGTATATAATCCTATCATAATTCTCAGTTGTTTCAATTTCTATATCTACTTCTACACCTTTTCTTTCTAGTAATTGAATTAATACATTTCCAGGTATAATAGGTTCACTGCTTTCTTCTATAGCTATTATTTTATCTAAAAATGAGTTCAAAGATGTTTTGATAAAAATATTAACAAAATCTTCTTTTGCGCTGGTTTCCATTGTAATACCATTATAGTGTTTCATCAAAGATCTCTTTTGGCTTAGATAATCTTCATAATAAGTCAAAGAATATTCATCTATGGTAAGATTTCCTGCCAATCCCTTACTATTTATTAGATTAAAAACCATAAGTCTACTAACAGGGTGATCAATAATCTTCCTTACTATTGTTTTGTCATTGTCTATGAGCTTTAAAATAGCTTGCATTGGAGAATACTCTAATGGTATGTCATTTTGATTCTTCCAATTTTCTATATTAACAGTAGTGTTAAATTCTAATACTAGTCCACTTTGATCTATAAAAGCATCAATTGGCACATCAATATTTTTGTTTTTCAATGCATTTATAGCTTTATTTATGGCAACAAACTGATAATGTTCTTCATAATCATCGTGAATATAATACATACCTAAAATTTCAGGCAATAGATTATTATTGATTATTATTTCTAGCACACTATTCATTGGTTCTAAATCATAAGTAAAATAGTCGCTTTCATTTTTATATTTAAAAACATTGAGAGTAAGTGGGTATTCATCCTCATAGCTAACCCCATCTTCCTCTAAGAATCGTACCAATCTAAGAATCCCATCATTCTTTTTATCTTGTGTCAATGTATTTATTTCATCCTTGAGAATTTGAACTGTAAAGCTTGGTTTATTTCCAGCAAGTAGTCTCCCATATCTGTCCCTTATTTCGCCCCTGGGAGCTGTTGTATAAACCTCCTTTAGTCTCTTATTATCAGAAATATCTCTGTAGTAATCACCTTCAGCTATGGTCAAAATTGATAATTTAGAGATTAAAAGTGCTACAAGGACAAGGAAAATAATTGAAACTATATTATGTCTATTCTTTATCTTTTCAATTAGCTTCAACTCTTTCACCTCTACCTCTTGTTAAATCTAATTTTAGGTTCAACTACGACTTTTTGAATTGTTTTATAAGCTAATATAGCAATTAAACAATTATAGATTATTTCTATTGAAAATGCAGCAGATATTGCCTCATCAAATGTAATTTTTGTTGATAAGAAATATAAAAAAACTGAATATACAATATTATAAAATATAGTGCTTGAAGCAGTAAAAATAATTGGGTTGATAATATTATCTCTTGCAAATGTATCTTCTACAAACCCTATAAAATATCCTATTATAAAATAAACTAAAGAACTAATTCCTAAAGTTACAGAAAACAAAATATCCTGCAAAATTCCTATTATTAAGCCAAATATTCCACCATAAACTTTACCTTTTGCAAGAGAAATCAAAACTAACAAAACTAGAGAAGTATTTGGAACAACTCCCATTATAGAAAAATAATGTATTACAGTGCTTTGAAGTATTAGATTCAATATTATTATAGCAATAATTAGCATTGTTAATTCTACTCCTTAAATCACTCAATAATAACAAGAACCCTATATAATTTTTTAAAATCAATAGCAGGCGTAATTGTTATCTTCTTAGTAAACTCTTCTTCACTGCTTTCTACATCACTTACTTCCCCAATATATATATCCTTTTCATAAGTACCCCCTAGTCCAGAAGTATATAGCTTGTCTCCAACTATAACATCGGCTTTGTTGTCAAACAAATAACCACTGATAGTCCCTTCTATACTACCAGACAAAACACCACCATCCTGTGTTCTTATTACTTTAAAGGATACACTGTTTAACTCGTCAACAATAGATATTACTTTGGACCAATTATCACCTACATCTACTACACGTCCAATAATACCTTCTTGAAATAATCCTTGTTCAACTTCCACGCCTTGAATGACAGTTGCTCCTTTGACAATACCGTCATTGCTTCCCTTATCTATAGTAAATCTATCGTACCAATTTCCAGGCTCCATTGCTACTATCTGAGCAGACACAGTATTATGAGTAGTAGCTTTCAAAATTTCAGCTTCATTTCTCAAAAAATCGGTCTTTCCAATTATATTCTCTAAATTTCTAATTTCACTTTCTAAAGCAGAGACTTGTTCTTTTAGAAGGTCATTTTCTTCTTTTGCATTAATAAAGTCAGATATGGAGCCAAAAAAATCAAAAATATTTCTTCCTATGCTATAGTTTACTTTACTAATAGGTGTCAATACATTGCCAACAAGCCTTTCTGCAATAGTTATAGAATTTCTTTCTTTGCTTGTATTGCCTATAAGAGTAAGCATAATAATGATGACTAGTCCTATAATTATCCTGTTTTTGTATTTCTTTAAAAAATACATATAATCACCACTTAGCTCCTTCTTTTATAATTGTTTACCGTTTTTTTTAGTATATCTATACTATCTAAAGACTTACCAGTTCCAATTGCAACACAATCTAGTGGATTCTCAGCAATGTGAACAGGCATCCCCGTTTCTCTCATTATTAGCCTATCCAATCCATTAAGTAAGGCTCCTCCACCTGTTAGCATTATACCTTGATCCATGACATCTGATGCTAATTCAGGTGGTGTTTTTTCTAATGTTGATTTTATTGCGTCTATTATACTAACTACAGTTTCTCTTAAAGCATCAAAGATTTCTTTAGATGTTATCTCTAATGTTTTAGGCAAGCCACTGACTAAATCTCTACCTGTAACATCCATCTTTGTAACTTCTGACTCATTGTCAGCAGAGCCAATTTTTATCTTAATATCTTCTGATGTTCTATCTCCTATCATTAAATTATATTCTCTTTTTATATATGTTGCTATAGCAGCATCCATTTCATCTCCAGCAACTCTAATAGACTTACTAGTTACAATTCCCCCTAAAGAAATAATCGCTACTTCTGTGGTTCCACCACCAATATCAACTACCATACTACCTGTTGGCTCCTGAACTGGTAATCCAGCGCCTATTGCCGCTGCCATTGGTTCCTCAATTAAGTAAGCTTCCTTAGCTCCAGCATGTATGGCAGCCTCTTCTACTGCACGTTTTTCTACTTCTGTAACACCACTTGGCACACATACTACTACTCTTGGCTGAAATATTGATCTTCTTTGCATAGCCTTACCTAAAAAGTATTTCAACATATTCTGAGTAATATCAAAGTCAGCTATTACTCCATCTTTTAATGGTCTTATTGCAACAATGTTACCCGGTGTTCTACCAATCATTTTTTTCGCTTCTTCACCTACTGCAAGAACTTGATTTGTATTTGATTGTATAGCTACAACTGATGGTTCACGTGCGACTATACCTTTTCCTTTCACAAAAACTAGCGTATTAGCTGTCCCTAAATCTATACCCATATCCTTACTAAAACTATTTAGCAAACCCATTTTCTTCACCTTCCATATGTCAAATTAAATTTTCTTCTTTAAGACTTCTAAATGTATTATCTCCTATTATAATATGATCTAATACTCGAATACCTAATAAACTGCCAGCATCTATCAATCGATTAGTTATATTAATATCTTCACTACTAGGTGTAGTATCACCACTAGGATGATTATGTATTAATATTATAGAATTTGCATTTCTTTTTATTGCAACTTTAAAAACATCTCTAGGATGAACTATAGATGCATTTAGTGTTCCTACTGAAATATTTTCAATAGACAATATTTGATTTTTAGTATCTAATATAGCTATCTTAAAATGTTCCTTAGTTAAATACCTCATTTCATCCATTAAAATGTCTGCTAATATTGCTGGATTAGTAACTCTTACCTTGTCATGTGGCCCTACTCTATTCAATCTCTTGCCAATCTCAATAGCAGCTAGTACTTGACATGCTTTAGAAATCCCAATGCCTTTAAGTTCTGTAAGCTCTTCCAAAGATACATCTGAAAGAAATGCTATTCCTCGATTGTCTAAGTTTAAAATCCTCCTAGCTAAATCAATAGCAGTGTCTTCCCTACTACCAGTCCTAATAATAACTGCTAACAATTCAGCATTTGATAATGCTTGGACTCCATGGCTATATATTTTTTCCCTAGGTCTTTCACTTACAGGTAAATCTTTGATAGTATAGCTGTTTTCATTTGGTATTCTACCATCCATTTAAGCACCTACTTTTAATATTATAAAAGGCAATAATTAAAATACTTGTTCATAAGTTTATCTATTTTGGTTAATGGTAACCCAACTACATTAAAATAACAACCCTCAATATTTTCCACAAGTATTTGTCCTATGCCTTGAATTGCATATGCTCCTGCCTTATCAAAAGGTTCGTCTGTGTTAATGTATCTATTTATCAAATTATCTGTTAGTTTTCTAAACTTAACCTTGGTCTTTTCATAGTCTATTATTTTTAAATTTTCATCTTCCTTTATTAAAGCAATCCCAGTTATAACTTCATGAACCCTGTCACTTAGCATATCAAGCATATAAAAAGCATCTTCTTTATCTTTAGGCTTACCTAATATTATACCATCTAATACAACAATTGTGTCAGCAGCAATAATAATATCTTTAGGAAATTTCTTACCTACATCTAAAGCTTTTATAAGAGATAAAGACATAGCAATTTGCTCTGGTCTTTCACCTTCATTTATTCTTTCATCCACATTTGCTTTTTCAATGATTAAGTCAATATTAAATTTTTCTAAGATCTCTCTTCTTCTTGGAGATCCTGAAGCTAGTACTATTCGTTTCATAATAGTCAAAACCTTTCAAATACCGCACTAATATTTTTCTTAAGATTTTTTACAATATATATTGATGCTAAACCTACAAAATATCCTGTAAATAATCCTATGAGCATTAAAAATGGTAGATATGAATAGATGCGAAGATTTTTCATAACTAGAGAAGCCACTGAAACTTGGGCAAAATTATGTGCTACTGCTCCTATTATGCTTACTCCTATAAGACTAAATATTTTACTCATATATTTATACGCTATATACATCATTATACAACTAAGTATTGCCCCAGATATACTATACATAAAGCTAGAGACACTTCCTGTTACTAACATAAGGACAATGCTTTTTAATGCAGAAACTTTCAAACCATCTTTAAAACCAAATACTACAATTGTAACTAATACAACCATATTAGATAGTCCTAATCTTGCTCCCGGCATAGCTATTGGTAAAGGGATTGATGATTCTAAAACACTTAGTCCTAATCCAATAGATACTAATATTGATACAAACACTATTTTATGTAATTTATTCATACTTTTTCTCTTCCTAACGGACAATTATATCAACTTCCATGTTGCTATCAATGCCTTTAATTTCAATTATTAATCTGTTTGGTAAACATACTATAGTTTCACCAATATTTGATATATATCCTTGTTTAACGTCAATCTTATCAGGACAATCAGCTTCTATTACTCTTACTTTTTCATCACCTATCTCTATAAGATTATATCCATATTTAGTCTCAATTGGTATGGTTTGACCAATTAATTTTGAATCAAATATAAATCTTTTAATCTCTTCTCCATTAACTTGAATGCTTACATATTTATCATCATCCGAAAATGCTTGCATTTTGAAATAACCCATTAAAGAAAAACTGATTAAAACTATAAAGACAATTAATAATTTGTCTCCTTTTGTCAAAATTATCACCCTTTACGATATGATAAGTTATTATCATAATGTATAGTTTATCATTTCTATAATTCATTTACAAGTTACAATATAAAAGAAAAGAGGCCTTAAGTTTCTATACTTAAGGCCTCTTTGTTAAACTGCTATATTATCAGGTTTTTCGTCAACCATATGATCAATACATTTAGTTGGACATTTTTCAACACATATTAAACAATTTGTACACTTATCATAATTAATCTTTGCTAGATTATTCTCAAATGAAAATGCATCTTCAGGGCAATTTTTAACGCATATTTTGCATCCGATACATCCAATGTCACAATTCCCTCTAACAACTTTACCAGGATCTTCACTCATGCATTTAACAGCCACAGTGCTATCATAAGGGACCATTTCGATAATATGCTTTGGACAAACTTCTACACATTTTAAACAAGCTGTACATTTGTCTCTATTAACAATGGCTACTCCATTAACCATATCAATCGCATCGAATTGACATACATCACGACAGGTTCCGCAACCTAAGCAGCCATATGAGCATGCTTTTTGTCCATCAGATAATTGATTTGAAATTCTACAGTCTTGTATTCCTTCATATATATACTTATCTTTGGCTTTATCACAATCACCTTGACATAAAACAACAGCAACTCTTTTTTCTAATTCTGCAGAATCAGCTCCTAAAATATCAGCAATCATATCTGCTACTCTTTGACCGCCTATAGGGCATGCATTTACTGGGGCCTTCCCTTCTGCTAGCGCATTTGCTAAACCAGAACATCCAGGATAACCACACGCACCACAGTTGGCTCCTGGCAAAGCATTCTGTAATTGCTCAACTTTAGGATCTGTTGGTACAAAGAATATTTTTGATGCAATTGCTAATATAACTCCAAAAACTGTTCCTAAACCACCTAAAACCACAACAGGATATACTATTTCTGTCATATCGTCACCTCCTACACAAGTCCTGCAAAGCCTGAAAAGGCAATGGACATTAAGCCAGTAGCTATTAACGTAATTGGAAATCCTTCAAATGCTTCAGGTATATCAGCAAGCTCCAATTTTTCTCTTAAACCTGCTATTAATACCAATGCTAAAAAGAATCCTAATGAAGCACCTACTGAACTTGTAATAGTCTCAATCAATGTATAACCTTCTTGAATATTTAAAATTGCAACACCTAGGACCATACAATTTGTAGTAATTAAAGGTAAGTAAACTCCTAATCCATTATATAATGTAGGACTCATCTTCTTTATAGCCATTTCAACAAACTGTACTAATGATGCAATAACTAAGATAAAAGCAATAGTTTGTAAATATCCTAGCCCTAAAACATCAAGAACATATTTTTGAATTATAAAAGTAACAATACCTGCTAAAGTCGTAACAAAAGTTACAGCAACGCCCATCCCAGTAGCTGTTTCCATTTTGCCAGATACACCTAGAAAAGGACAGATCCCTAAGAATTTAGCAAATACATAGTTGTTGACAAATATTGTTGATACCAATATTGTAAAAATACTGTTCATTATATTCTTCCTCCTCTATTCAATTAATTTCCAGCTACCTCTTATTTAAAGTCCTAAATAGGCCTACAAGTATTCCTAGTAGTATAAATGCTCCTGGTGCAGCTACAAAAACTGCTGCTGGTTGGAAACTTGCTCCAAATAATGCTTTACCAAATATTGTGCCAGCACCTAGTATTTCTCTTAAAGCACCTAATATTGTTATTGCTATAGTAAAACCTATTCCCATACTTAATCCATCTATTGTGGACATAATTACTCCGTTAGAAGAAGCAAATGATTCAGCTCTCCCTAAAATTAAACAGTTCACTACTATTAGTGGTATAAATATACCAAGTGAAGCATATATATCTGGTGCATATGCTTTCAAAAACATATCTACAATAGTTACAAAAGTAGCTATAACAACAATAAATACTGGAATACGTATTTCATCTGGAGTAACTTTTCTAACTAATGAAATAGCAATATTTGAAAGAGTTAATACCGCGATTACAGAAATTCCCATTGCTAAGCTGTTTATAGCACTAGAAGACACTGCTAATACAGAACACATCCCTATTAGTTGAACAAAGATGGGATTCTCATCCATTAACCCATTTTTTATTATTTCTGAAACTTTCATATTATACACCTCCGACTTCTAATTTGCTAAGAAATTGATAAATGCTTCTCTAGCATCATTTACTCCTCTAAGTACACCTTCTGACGAAACAGTAGCTCCTGATAACAAGAGTACTTCATTTTCCCCAGTAGGTGAAGCTGATAATACTAAATCTTCCATAACAGATTTTCCTACATATGATTCCTGATATGCTGGATCGTCAACTATTTTAGTTCCTAAACCAGGAGTCTCAGAGTTTTCTGTTATTCTAATACCAGCTATTGTACCGTCTAAGTTAAAACCTGATATAGTTGTAATACCTCCACCATATCCACCTGATATAGTGTTAAAAACATAGGCGATTGCCTCTTCACCTGATTTAACTTCAATTATTTCTTTTACTGTTCCATGTTCAGTGATTATTTCATTTAATAATCCTTCATCTATTGCTACAAAGTCATCAGCATCTGGGAATATTTCTTGAAAGGCAGCAAAACTTCCAGCCTTTTCTTGTTCTGCAATAATAGGAGCAGTTATATCATTTGAGTATGCCAAAACTCCTCCAGCTACTGCACCAAATATAAGTAATACAATTGCATATCTAACGACTTTCATTTCTCTTTACCTCCCCGAATACTCTTGGTCTAGTCCACTTTTCAATTACTGGAGCAGCAACATTCATTAGAAGGATCGAATAAGATACTGATTCTGCCATGCTTCCCTTCACCCTAATAAGGGCAGTTAACAAACCACATCCTATAGCAAAAATAATCCTTCCCTTTGGTGTAACTGGTGATGATGAGTAATCAGTAGCCATAAAGAAAGCTCCAAGTATTAGNCCGCCACCTAAAATATGATAAATAATATTATTTGCATCTATTCCTAATAGTAACAGAAAAATTGCTGTTGTTCCTATGTAAAATACTGGTATTTTCCAATCTATTACCTTTCTAATTATTAAATAAGCAGCACCAATTAATAATAATATTGCTGATGTTTCTCCTATAACTCCTCCTATGTCACCTATAAACATTCTTGTTAATGATGGTAAAGAGGATCCTCCAGCTTTCATAATAGCAAGTGGAGTAGCTGTACTAATGCCATCTGGATTAACATAATTTGTTGCAATTTCTGGCCATGAAGCCATTATAGCAGCCCTTGCAGCTAATGCAGGATTCATAAAGTTTGAGCCTATTCCACCAAATAATTCCTTTACAATAATAATTGCGAAACCAGCTCCAAATACAGCAACCCACCAAGGTGTTGGTGCTGGCAAGTTAAAGGCTAATAGAATTCCTGTAACAACTGCACTTAAATCTCCTATTCTAACTTCTCTTTTTAATAATCTTTGGATACCAGCTTCAAAAACAACACATGATATACAAGAAACTATAATCAATTTTAAAGCGTTTAAACCAAAGAAATATATACTTCCAATCATAGCAGGCGCTAATGCAATTATAACATCTAACATCGTTCTTCTTACTGTTCTATCAGAACGAATATGTGGACCATCTGAAACTATAAGCATATCATCTAAGCTTATTGGTTCTTGTTTTATTCCTTCCATATTTATCTCCTCCTTAAGATTACGATATTTCTCTTTTTGATTTTATTTCATTTTGTGCATGATTAATTGATTCAGTAAGAGGACGTTTAGATGGACATACATATGAACAACTTCCACAAGAAACACATGCTAAAGCATTGTATTCATTTGCCATTTCCATATTGCCTTTTAAAGAGTATGCAGAAATATATAACGGTTCTAAGAAAACCGGGCAGACACTAACACATTCACCACATTTTATGCATGGTTCTACTTTGTCTATCTTTACTTCTTCCTCCGAGAGTACAATTATACCAGTAGTTTCTTTAATTATTGGACTCTCAAGAGAATGCAAAGCTATCCCTGTCATTGGTCCACCAGCAATTATCTTGCCAGGTTTACCTTTGAAACCACCACATTGCTCTATTAAGTCTCCAATAGGTGTACCTATTTTTGCCAATAAATTCTTAGGTTCATTAACACCATTACCTGTTACTGAAACTACTCTTTCATATAAAGGTTTATTGTCCTGTATTGCTTCAGCGACAGCATAAGAAGTACCTACGTTGGTTACTAATGTATTTGCATCTTTACATCTTCCACCTTGTGGTACAACTCTTTTAAGTACAGAATCTACAATTCTATAAGATTCTCCTTGAGGAAATTTAGTTTTTAAACTAGCAATTTTTATGTCTTTATCACTTGATGCCTTGCTTAAGCAATCAATAGCATCCTTTTTATTATCTTCAACAGCTATGTATCCATCACAATTATCAAAATATTTCATCAATACTTCAAGTCCGTAGATTACCTTTTCTGGTTCTTCCAACATTATCCTGTGATCACATGTTAAATAAGGTTCACATTCTGCACCATTGAGAATAAAAGAGTCTATAGTAGTACCCTCTGCTGAAAGCAACTTAGAATGTAATGGAAATCCAGCTCCACCTAATCCTACAATTCCTGCTTCCTTAATCTTGTTGACTATCTCCTCTTTGGAAAGATTTGTCCAGTCACTTTTAACACCTATGGATTCATCCAACTCATTTAAGCCATCTGATTCAATCTCAATACAATCACACTTTATTCCCTGAGCTGTATACATTTTCTTTATACTTTTTACTTGGCCAGATACACTAGAATGAACTGTTGCTGATAATTTTGCATTTGATTCTCCAATTTTTTGTCCTACTTTTACTGTGTCACCTACTTTAACGATGGCTTCACATGGGGCTCCTACGTGTTGGTGCAAAGCTATAAATACTGTTTTTGGTTCCCTAGCTCTTTCAATAGCTTTTGAACTAGTTAA
>JGI24712J26585_10002146_pt1 | contig 16362 bp, 12 predicted proteins | sample BioPla3DNA2_FD_26585 | JGI IMG/M metagenome (IMG submission 26585) | reverse complement strand
CTTGTCCTTAAAAACATATATTTTACATTGTCTTTTCCTATGGTAAATGTGAAAAAATCACCTGAAACAGTAATAGGTTTAATATCCATAGAAATTGTAACTGTACTCATTCCATCAAAAAGCCCTTGAGGAAATGCTGCAAATGTGCCTGATGATCCATCTAAATACAGCACTTGTGAGTTTTTCTCCCTGTCCATTACATAAGTTGCATTGCCGTTTAAAGTACCTGTGTTGTTGTTTCCTGAAGTGTCGGCAATTGTCCTGCCTGATAATCTTTCATCAAATTTATATTCAAGTANCGGATCTTTTTGGGGTTTTTGCCTTCCACCCCATTTTTCCATAACAGCATCATATTCAGATTGGGTAATTTGTATCACTGTTCCGTGCCGTGGCGCTGAAGGCAGTGAATATTGTGATGAGGAAAGCTTTGTAAATTCCCCTGATGAAAGGTCGTTTGTAACCATTGGAAAATATCCGCTTCCACCGTAGTCATCCAGTAAAAGACACCATTTATTTTCCCCGTTAAATTTAAAAACAGCCGGCCCTTCAACGCCGCTTAAGCTGCCCACACTTTGAGAAAAAACCTGTTGGTAGTTATTACTAAGGAGCTGACTTGCCTTTTCTATAAAAATGGTTTTATTTGATTCATTTTTTGAAAACCTGTAATACATTCCATTATGCTTTATTACGGTGGTATCAATCACATCATGGGATTTTTCTATCCACAAAACAGGTTCTGTGAAAGTGTAGAAATCCCTGGTTTTAGCCATATATATTCTTTGTTTTGCATAATTGTCCTGTGCTACCCTTGATGCCCAAAACAGTACATACTCCCCTGTTATGTCATCATATACAATTTCAGGAGCCCATGTACATCCTGCATCGTCCCTTGCCACCTTAACAAGCCTTTCTCTTGACCAGTTTACAAGGTCGTATGACTCCCAAACAACAACGCATTTGCTTCCTGAACGCTGTGCCGCAGTCCACCCTGCCCCGTTTGCAATTCTAAGGTCCGTTGCCACCATGTAGAATTTATCACCTTCTGGGGAGCGTATAATATATGGGTCCCTTACTCCTTTGTCCCCAACATTTGAAACCAGTACAGGATTATTTTTGTTAAGTTCTGTCCAGAAAAGACCATCCTCACTTGCTGAAAAATAAATTTGTTCGGCATCAGATCTGTTAGCACCGCTAAAATATGTAAATAAATATCCTTTGTAGTCTGATTCTTTAACAGGTGAAGGCTTTGCCTTTACTTTTACTTTTATATTCTCCGTACCTGTTGACATTCCATAGGAAAAAAAGGCAGTTAAAGTTACATCTGTATCTGTTGTCTGCCTTGTTACAACACCTGGCGGTGTACTGTCATAGTTTTGATTTCTTATTTCATTTGTGTTTATCACATGAGGTTTGTCGCTTGTCCATGAGATGTTTACTATATTTCCGTTGACATTAAGCTTTGAAGGCAANGTAATATTTCCGCGTATATCATTTGAATTAGGAATTGTTAACATACTTTTGGCAGTCTCTATAATCTGGTCTTCATAGCCTAAAATAGTTACACCGCTGCCCGTTGCACTAAGGAATGGTCCTCCTATGGTTATCCCCACAACCATTGATATAAGCAATAAAATAGACAGCTTTTTTTTCACAATTATAACCCCCCCATTTTAATTTATATCATTCCTTCTAATTTATTTATCTAATACACTTCATATTTTATCAAGTTTTTCCTTTACTGTCTATCTTCAATATCAGCGTCTATTTCTTCTTTACTTCCATTCAAATCTTCCAAACATTAAATATATTCTTGACATGGGCAATAAATGTTATAATCTTCAGCTCCAGACTTCTTGTAATGTTTCTCTGAATAGCCTGTCTAAATGCTCCACATTTTTATTTATATCACTGTCTAATTGTTTGACATATTCGTTAAAATAGAGAATCTTTTCTTCTAAAAACTCATTTATTACATCAATTTTTTGTTCCTCATCCATTTCTCTGCTTTTTCTTTTTCGCTTAAGTAGGATATTTATCTCTTTCAAAAGAACAGGATCTGTAATCACTGAATTAAGCAGTGTTTCAAAAAGCATAGGAGGCTGGGTTTTATATTTTTCTATCCAAATACAAGCCATTATTGGTCTAAGCACATAAAAATACTTTTTTACTTTTACAAGATCGCCTTTTAAATACTCCCTATAATTGCCCTCAGCCATATGCAAATAATGATACACACATGAAGCCGATCTAAAATATTCTTCTTGTAAAGTTTTAAGTGTCTCTATAAAATTACCGCTTTGCTTATAAATAATTGGTGAAGTCAGCCATTCTAAAAGGGTAGGATTTGATTTACTAAATAGCACCAATGTTTTTCTTATATCCCAACCGTTAATATCCAACAAATCATTAATAGGAAGCTCTATAACATCCTTTCTACTTTGTATTGACAAATACCAATCAGGTTTATGAATATAAATAAAACGAACATCATAATCACTGTCAGGAGATTCAAATCCCCAGCCCCGGCTGCCGGATTCAACGGCATAAAGAATTTTAACATCATTTTCTTTTTCTATTTTTTCAAGTTTTTTAATTATTATATCCCTCAGCTCAATATTATTCACTGTTTCCACATAATCACTCTCCACTATATGTATTTGCACATCAATTATTTATATCGTTTAATATACTACAGCCTTGGATCTACAGGTTCACTCTCTAGGGCTAAAACTCCAAATACACACTCATGTACCCGGTAAAGTGGTTCATGATTAATAAAACGTTCTAGAGATTCCATACCCAGAGCAAATTCCCTTAGGGCTAAAGAGCGTTTCTTACCTAATGATCGGCTTCTTAATCTCTCGATATTCTCTTCTAGTGTATACTCCGGGCCATAAATAATCCTTAAGTACTCTCTGCCACGGCACTTCACAGCCGGTTGTAATAGTCCCTTATCATTTTTTACTATAAAATCATAGGGCTTTACAACCATACCTTCACCACCAGATGCTGTCAGATCCTCCCACCATTTAATTCCCTTATCAATACTTTCACTGTCATTAACAGAAACAACAATATGGTTTGTAGCCATTATTAAGTTATCCTCACCAGTAAAATACTTAGCTATAGTATCCATATGCCATATGTGGTTTTTATCGGAATGTACCTTTCCTTCGGTAGCAAGAATGTGAAAAGGTGCAAGTTTTAAATCATCAATGCTGTTTACGTTCCAGCAGTATCTTCTATATGAATCCACATATCTGTGTAGTGCTTCCGACCTCTCAGAAAAACGTTTAATTAATAAATCTATATTTGCATTTTGTCCCGATGTTTTTTTGCTTATATCATAAGAAATATTTTTGTTTAAAGCTGCTTGTTTCAACAAATTAACTGCCTCATCTAATGCAACTCTACCGGATATTCCAACTGCAGAGTATTGATCCTTAAGCAACATTTGGGCTTTTGCCGACCATGGCATTAACTCACAATCAAGGCATACCCAATCAGTATTGAATTCATCCCAAAACTTTGACTTGCTAAGTGCAGTTCTGACTCTTTCAATCAAAGAAGCCTCAAGCTCCATATCATCAAAGAAATGTCTTCCTGTACGGGTATAACATATTCCACTGCTTCCATCCACAACTCCAAACCTTTTTATGGCAACTTCTTCGTCTTTACACACTATTACAACTGCTCTAGAACCCATATGTTTTTGTTCGCATACAACTGTATCCACTCCCCGGGTTTTAAAGTAGGAAAATGCCTCTAAAGGATATTCAAGCATACCTTCCTTTTTACTTGTCTCACAAGGTGACATAGTAGGTGGCAAATATATTAGCCAATGGGGGTCGGCAGCATATCTACTCATTACCTCAAGAGCGGCAATAGAATTCTCTTCTTTAATAGTTATATTGTTAAAAAGTCGGGTCTTAATAATTTTTTTACCTAATACATCATTTATGTCCAATATATCAATGTCATCCCGTATTTCAATTTTACTCTCTTCTTCTAAGAAAGGCTTTATAGGCTCGTAGTAAGTCTTAAAAGCCTTGACATAGGCAAACTCTCTTTCCGGATACCTAAATGCTGTTAGTTTTCCTCCAAAAACACAACCAGTATCAATGTTAATTGTGTTATTTATTTTAAGTGGCTCAGCTTGTGGGGTATGTCCGTACACAACCAGTGCCCTGCCACGATAATCTGATGCCCAATCATATCTTACAGGAAGGCCATATTCGTCCGTCTCACCAGTAGTCTCTCCATACAAGGCAAATTCACGCACCTGCCTCGACCCTCTACCCTGAAATTCCTCCTTTAATCCCGCATGTGCTACAACAAGCTTTCCATCGTCCAGCACATAATGGCTCACCAGTCCATCTATAAAACTTTTGACTTCCTCAACAAACTCCTGAGGTTCATTTTCAAGCTGTTCTAAAGTTTTATCAAGACCATGGGTTATCTGAACATTTCTGCCGTTAAGCTTTCTAAGTAACTTGACATCATGATTTCCAGGCACACAAAGTGCATTTCCCATTTTAACCATACTCATAACAAGTTTCAAAACCTCAGTAATCTTTGGTCCCCGGTCAACCAAATCACCTAAAAATACTACCTTTCTTCCTTCAGGATGTGAAACTTTATAACTTGTATATGTAAAATTATCTATATCAGCCTCAATACAATATCCCATACTCTCAAGCAGGCTTTTCAATTCGTCAAAACACCCATGCACATCTCCGATAACATCAAAGGGTCCATGTTCATGCTTAAGGTTGTTCCATAAGGGCTGCCTGTAAAACTCAACCTGTTCTACTTCTTCAGGGGAATTGAGTACATATATGTATCTAAAACCTTCTTTTTTAAGATTTCGAATTGACTTGCGAAGCTGTTGGGTGTGCTTTTTTATTACATGTTCACCAACCTGCCTGTCAGTCCTATTTTTGTTTCTGTCTTGACACACTCTTTCTGAAATGTTAAACACAACAGCTACTGGAATACAGTGATAATCTCTTGCTAATTGTATAAGAGGTTTTCTTGCACTTTCTTGTACATTTGTAGCATCAATAACAGTAAGCTTCCCTAACATAAGCCTTTTAGACGTTATATAGTGTAAAATATCAAAAGCCGTATTTGTAACCGTCTGGTCATTATCATCGTCAGATACCAAGCCTCTGCAAAAATCCGAAGATATTACTTCAGTTGTTTTAAAGTGCTTAGCAGCAAAGGTTGATTTTCCACAGCCTGAAGAACCTATTAAAACTACTAAGGATAACTCCGGTATAGTTAATTTCATAATGTAAACACCCCCATCTGTGTAGGACTTCCGTATTTCTCATCTGTTTCACCAATTTGTACAAATCTTACACTATATCCATACTGAGATGCAATTTTTTGTGACCAAGCTTTAAACTCCTGGCGAGTCCATTCAAAACGGTGATCCTTGTGCCTAACATCTCCTTCTAAAAGCCTGGAATAATGTGTATTATACTCCTTGTTTGGAGTGGAGATAATAACAGTAGATGGTCTTGTATATTTAAAAACTACTTTTTCAAAAGCAGACAGCCTGTTTTCATCGAGATGCTCTATTACTTCAATAATAGTCGCGGCATCATATCCGGAAAACCTTTTATCTCTATAGGTTAAAGAACTCTGAAATATATTAATTCCATCTTTTTGCATAGAAGGCAATTTATACAATTTTAATCTATCCATAGCCCTCTCAAGTACACTGTAAGAAACATCTACTCCGGTTATTTGTTCAAAACTTCTATCCTTTAAAAGTAATGAAAGGAGCTTTCCCTCACCACATCCTAGATCTATTACTCTTTTTGCATTTACACTTTTTAATACAGACAGTACTGCATTTAATCTATGCTCATTTAAATTTAATTTTTTCTCAGGTTCTTCCTCTTTATTAGCATTTGAAACACTTTGTGCCTCTTCAGGCTCCATCTCTATTTCCAATAGCTGTTCAAATGCCTTTCTTACCAAACTTGGCTTTTTTCTTAAATATCGAAAGGCTATTCTGTCTTTTTCCGGGTGGTTTTTAAGCCATCCCTTTCCATGTCTGAGTAGTTTCTCAATTTCATCTTCTCCTACCCAATAGTGTTTATCCGCATCAAGTACCGGAATAAGGACATATATATGATTGAGCAGATCCTGAAGCCTGACTATTCCCTCAATTGAAACTGTATTATATCTGCTTTTTCCCCACTGTGGGAATTTATCATCCAATATGTACTCTTCCAAAGTAACCTTATATCCTAAAGGTTCAAAAATCCGGCTGATAATAGTATTGTCCCCCTTGCAGGGTAGCATCATTATTCTAGCTTGTAAGGGTAAAGCTTTTTCTACAAGTTCAGGTTTATCTTTGCACTTACCCGACATGGCTGTTCCAAACACTCTTGAAATTGCTACGCTCAAAAATGAAGAAGCAACATAAGGTCTATCATTTACATAGTCAAACAAACCTCCTCTAGATCCAATTTTTCCCCTTGCAAGGTCTATAGGGTTAATATCTAACAAAAGAACAGCTGTGCACCTTTCTTTTGAGACTTCTGGATAAAATATATGTGCTTTCCCGTAATTTAGTTTAAATGTTTGTGGTCTTGATGGATTTTTGTGCAAAAGATACCCCAAATCTGTTGCTGGCGTTTGTGTATATGTAATGCTCAACAGCATATTTTATACCCCCTTACTGTAAAATTTCACTTCTAATCTGCTATATCTGTCCTGTTTAATTATTATGGCATTTATTAAGGACTCTAGGATGCCTCTTTTAAGAGAATTTGAATCTCTTTATGCTAATAAAAGGGAATTTAAAATCCCCTTTATTAGATTTCACCATAAGAATCTTTCCGTTTTTTACGGCAATTCCCTTAACTGCTTCTCTCAAATTAACTTTTCTTTTTATATCATATATTTCTTTTATTCCAAATTCAAGTTGAAATAACATTTTTCTTTTCCTCCTTATTCACTATATATTCAATATATCAAAATAACAAACAGTTATATAGATAGCATATTAGTACACTTTAAAAATCAAATACACTAATTTATAAAAGTATAATCTGCAGATTAATTGTCATTGGTTTTTGAAGGATAAAAAATTAAAATTTTCATAAAAAGATAAAGGATTTTATTAATTTGTATAGAATTAACTTATGTAAAAAATCATAAACTTCAACGGGAGATAAATTGGCCATGAGATATTTGGGAACATATTCGCAAAAGAGTGAAAGTAAACTGGAGTTGATTTTTAGTATAAAAAATGGTAGTGAAAAAAGAAGCGAACAATGGAAAATAGATATATCAAATAATTCACTCCACGATCCCAATCGAAATATTACTTTTAAATATAGCGAAGAAAATGAGACAGAGTAACAGTTAGCAAACAGTTTCAGCTACGCTGTACATTTTTCTGTCTTACTGAGAAAGGAAGGTTATATATGAGGTATTTAGATAAAAATTCAGTAGCATCACACGCATTGAATCTTACCGTGTCTAAAGATAAATTAATGCTTTTAAGACCGGATCTTTTCGGTTTTAGAGGTTTTATGAGTAAATTAACATTTATAATCACGGAAGACATAGATCATATGACATATATTAAAGAACAGCTTATTGCAGGAGATAGCAACCCGGCAGTAGTTGTGTCCGTTGACCCGCTAAGAGTCGCAGCTTACAGTCCTGATCTTGATTCTGTAGCAATGCTGGCGTTTCCAAATAATTTTGTAGACATATATAATTTAGAAATTGGAACAAAGCTTATAACTGTTAATACATATAAAGGTAGACCTCCATATCATAGTGATTTAATACTTGGTCCTAATAACACAGGATATTGGTATGGATTTCATCCGATTATTGCTGATTTTGTATCAGATGATATGGAAAAAATCAGCAAAAGGAAGTTATCAATAAGTGATGAGGAATGGAAATATGTTTTTTGGTTAGGAATAAACTATCTTAAGAATAAGCCAAATTCTTTCCGCGACGGAAGTCCGGTATATTCCGGGATTCCAAGTAAAAAATAAATAAACCTAAGAATTGGTTTTTTCTTTGTTGAATTTTCCTTTGAGAATTGTTCTATGCAGTATTAATAAAATAAATCCATTAGCCCATCTACAATGCTTCCATCATCACTTATTCCTGATTTTAACTTCTTTTCAGCTGAATATACAGGAACTCTTTCTTTTTTTAATTCCCCGTTCCCACCCTCACTAAAACATCAGACCAGTACATGGTAGTAACTTTAACAATAAATTGTGCCCCTGTTACATTACAAGGCATAACAATAAAAGTAGGAGTTGAACCTACATAGCGTGGCCCCTCACGCTGACCATCATCCTACTTTACCCAGTAGGCGGGTTGTACTCGCTTCTAATGTTCCAGTTACCATCTATATCCATAAATTTTCTTTCACTATTAATCTTCTTTTAACTCAATTTTCCAATTGTTTTCCTGAATTTTTGTATCAATTTCCCTGTATTCCTTAGACAACGTATCTATTTCTTTTTGTATTTTTGCCACATCTACTGTACTGAAATATTTCACTTCTGATTTACTATACCTGTCAAGTTTAATTGTTGTTGCATTTATCAAGGACTCCAGAATGCTTCTTTTTTGAGAAATTGAATCTCTTTTTGCTAATAAGTCCGTGATGGTTTTTCCATTTTCTACTATCGCTAATGAATTAGTTCTGTTTATTTTTTGTACAATATCAGTAAGTTTATTTATAAGGTCATTCATTTCATTCAATAAATCATAGGGATTTTCTGAAGGTTTTTCTCCTTCCTGAACTTTAGCGTTTCTAATTAATCTTTCCCGGATTTGTTCAAGCCTCTTCTGATAATCTGCTCTTAATATCAGTGCTTCTGCAAGTTTCATTCCATCTCCTCCAAACTTCAAAATATAGTACCAAAACAGCATCTCTTAAATTAACTTTTCTTCTTTTATCATATCTTTCCTTTGTTTTGAATTCAAGTTAAATTACATTTTTCTTTAAAGTTGTTTTTACTTTTTTATCAATATGTCTTTCATTTTTCCTCCCAGTTAATCTGATAGAAAATTTGTACTTTTCCTTGATTTTAAGTATTATTTTCAAATCCCCTGTTATCTATATATTCCTAAAGGTTCATAAGCTTAAAATTAAATTATCTACTTCCAAATTTTAAAATTACCACTTAGTGCCAACAGTGCAAACATATACAGGCAGTTATCATAATAACGTCTGTCCCCTTTTCTTAATGGTGTATTCCAAAACAATTCAACACATTCTTTTCTATATTTACCCTTGCTTGCTAAAGAAGCCTGGGCATTTGTTGCAATAATTGCAACTGGATGCAATGCTTTTTCATCAATAATTGTCCCATCTATTTCGTACACCATATCTATTTTACCCTCAACAGTTTCACAGAAAAACTTTTGAATATTATCAGCACATGTGCTTTGCCAATCATCTACACCAAACCATTCAAAATCTAAGCCAATATTGGCAGCTACACGGTAAGAATCACTATAGTATCTTTGTCTGTTATCTTTCATATAGGGAGTTCCGTCATAATGGGCATACTCAGGTGCAAGACCTGTAACAGGATGACAAGCTTTCTTTAAGTACTCTCTGCTAGCCTTAGCAGCCTCTTTCCAAAACTCTCTGTCTTCTTCATCTGCCCACAGGGCAAATAGTTCATAAAAATGAGGCAAATGATATGATGGATCTGTAATCTCCCAACCTGGAACAAACTTAATTAACTTGTTATCCGGATTCCACATTGGGTGTCCTGGCTTTCCATCTTCACCCTTATGAATACATTCTCTTAAAATATCTCTGGCTTCTTTAGAGTATTCAAAAATACCTTCACCATCACCCCAGCGTTTCCACGCAAAAAATAGTGCCATGGCAAAGTACTCTTCCCCATCAGGTGCTGGACCATATGAATTTTTTGTTCCATCAGGTGCCACTGACCAAGCAAAGTAACCAGCATTTTCTCCTTCTTCCATCCACATATATTTTTTAGTCCACTTCCAAAGACAATCAAATTCTTTTTTCCAGTCCTTTTGTACACACATCATCATGGCATATGACATTCCCTCAGTTCTCACATCATTATTTCCTGTGTCCAAAAAATATGCCATATCATCTCCCACTTGATGATATAATTTCTCATCATCTGAACCATAAAAAATTGTTTTATATGCTTCATCAATCTTTTTTTCAATTTCTTTTTCACTATATCCAAACTCTTTGAATATATTTCTATATTCCCCTGTATAAAATGCACCTCTCATACTATACCCCTTTCTTTTCATTAAAATTTCATTGTGGATAAGAACTTCAAAACTTACTTAAAGATTTGATTAAACTTCATTTGATAACCTAATTCTATATTGATATAAGTCTCTTGTCAAACCTTATTATGCTTTAATTTAAAACTCCAATTTAAATAAAAATTTTTTCACATATATTTTACATATATTCCTTGGTAAATTGTCAGAATTTGCTGTATAATTTAATATATACATATATTTTTTTGAGGGGGGAGTTAATTTGAAACCCAAAAATTTTATTTTTATAATGATTATTTTAGTGTTTTTTTCATCTGGTTTTACACTGAGTTCAAATTCAAACTTTAATGAAACGACAGAAGCTGAAATAATTCACCACATTGAAGGACAGCTTATTGTTTGCATTGAAAACAATAATGAATTTTCCATTCAAAGCATAAACAGTCCAAAACTAGATGCTATTTCAACAATGGAGTTAAATGGATTTAATGTAATAGACTCATTTTATAATAATACATACATCCACCATCAAACTCAAAATTATGCCTTTTCAATTGAAAGTTATGACAGCTCTAAAGAACAAATTCCTCAAAATATAGATCATGTTATGCTAATTGAATATTCTGATAAATACCAATGTGTAGAAACTGCTATTAAAAATCTTGAAAAACTTCTTACTGAAAACCACTACAATGTAAAATTTATTGAACCAAATTATATTCTAAAAGCATTTAAAGAGGATACAACAAGTATGCACCGCAATCAAAGATGGTATTACAACATGATTAATATTCCTAATGCATGGAATATAACAACTGGTTCTGAAGATATTAAAATAGCCGTTTTAGATACTGGTATAGACTACAATCACGAAAGTCTTAAAAACTTAGTAAATACTGATTTGGCAAAAACCTATATAGGAGACAGTGTTATGGACGATGGAAATCATGGTACCCATGTCGCAGGTATTATTGCAAGTTATGGCAGCATTTCAGGTATTATGAAAAAGGCAACAATTATCCCTATAAAGGTTTTAGACAAAAATGGTGTAGGTTCTTCTTTTGATATACAAAAAGCTATATTATATGCCTCTAGCATAAATGCAGACGTTATAAATATGTCTTTTGGAGGACCGTATTTTTCCAGAGGAATAAATTCTGCTTGTGATTTTGCATTTTCAAATGGTTCTGTTTTAGTGTCGGCAACTGGAAATGATGGTAAGGATGAAATTATGTATCCAGCAGGTTATAACACTGTTATTGCTGTAGGTGCTGTAAACGAATACAAAGAAAGAGCAAATTTTTCTAACTATGGTGAAAAACTTGACATTGTAGCTCCAGGCACTTTTATATACAGTGCAATACCCGGCAACAAATACGCATTTTTTTCAGGAACGTCCAATGCTGCACCTCAAGTTTCGGCAGTGGCAGGTCTTATAAAGTCTTTAGACAAAGACATGTCCCCTGCTGATATACACAAAATTTTATCGGAAACTTCCCAAGACTTAGGTGATGAATATTATTTTGGTAATGGATTGCTAGATGCTCATGCTGCTTTACAGGCTGTTAAGTCCCTAACTGACACTACTCCTTACTCATATGTTTTAGGGGATGTAAACGGAGATAACCTCATTAACTCAGCTGACTTAACTCTGATATCAAGGTATATCCTTGAAGTAATAGATGAGTTTCCTTCTCCAGAAGGAGAAAATGCTGCAGATATAAACAATGATGGTATAATTAACTCTTTTGATTATAGCCTGCTTACAAAGCACCTTCTAGAAATAATAGATATTTACTCTATGTAAATAATATTAAAAATTATCTATTAGTAAAATATAAAATTAATCTATTAGTAAAAATCAAATTAAAATTCCAGGATAATTAGTAGATTGTTCTACTAATATCCTGGAACACACACTTCTTATATATAAACTTTTGCCTCTAACATATACCCCCATACCAACAAATAAAAACAAAATAAAACATTTAAAATATTTATTTTAATAGTCAGGCATTTCTGGTTTCAAGGACAATGTAATATTTAAATTTCCATTCCTGCACCTTAATTCATCTATAAATTCTTTTTCATTTACCCCTTCCTTCATTATAACCACATAAACAAGCTCATAAAGTGTACCTAAATCAGTTGTTTTAACTCTCCTTAATTCATGGCTTGAAGTATATGTTAAAAGCACATCATCAAAAACACNTTGATAATCCAGATCTTCGGGTATAACAATTTTAAGTTGTTTAGTGAATACATTCTTCTCTCCAAAATTAGCCATACTTAAAACATACATAAATGCACATACCATTACGGTAAATAATAGAGCATATGGCAATAATCCGATACCACATGCAAGCCCTGCACCTGCTGAAAAAAGTATATAAGAAATATCTTTAGGGTCCCCTGGTGCACTTCTAAATCTTATAATTGAAAATATACCCATTAAACTAAAAGCTCTTGCAAAGTTACTGCCAACAAATAATATTATAATTGCAATAACAGCTGGAATCATAATTAGTGTATGTGTAAAGTTTTGTGAATAACGACCTTTAGCATGTGTTTTTATATAGGTTAATGCAATTATAAGTCCTAATATAAATGAAACTATTATTGTTCCAATTATCCCATAAATGGATAATTTCAATTCTCCTCCATCTGCTGCTGGCTCCATTATATTGCCTACATTTGCAATAATTTTGCCTATATTTGCAATTATTGAGTTACAAAAGTATATCTTTGGTGATATAACTGTGGTATATAAAATTGTTTCAAACACTCAACTCTTTCCCCCTCAACAACTTTTTCAAGTCTAGTTTTTTTGTACTCAGTACCGTATTTAGAAAAACTTGTTTTATAAATCTTAAACTCACTAAGCATTTTAGATACCCATACAGGGATAGTTTTTTCTGCTTTTACCTCCATTAAATACACATTATCATCTAAAAGTCTTTCACCATGGTCACCAAGTTCAAGTCTTAAATCTGTTCTTCTGGTCCTTATATTTGTGTCAAATGTTATTCTCAAATCTCTATTATCTACTCCAAAAAATGCCCTCCTATCATATGCAATATAAATCCTTGGCACAAGATTATATAATTTGAGAAAATAATCAATTTCATTTAAGACTTGTTTATTCATATAGTCTTTGTATTCTGGTTTTTTAGAAGTATAAAGAAAATTATATGCTTCCTTTAACACCAACTTTGTTCTCCTTTTGTTTACCAGGCCATTTACCTTTTTTTTAATTTCTAAATAAACCTTGTCTTCTAAGGTAGGTATTCCATAACCTCTTAACCTTAATTTTTCTTTGTACTTAGGTTTTGATATGGACTTTCTGATAAGTTCATTGTTCATTGTATCGTAATATATATTACTTATGGTGTAGTATGGGTGTTTTTTGTTATATTCGTCAAGTTCCATATATTTACTAAGGGCATATTGAACATCTTCGTATATTTCGGCCCTTACAAGAAACTTTTTTTCAAACCTATTAAAAACCTCTATAGCCATGGTATTATACCACCCCCTTATTGTTTTGTTTTTTTACAAAATAAATTGGAACCGGTAATACACCACTCCTTTCTCGCAACTTTAAATATTTAAACATCACAATATTAGAATACGCAGGCAATAAAAATTTGGGTTCATTTTTTATAATTAATTGTTTTAAAATTTGCCTTTGTTCCTATAATTCGAAGGAGTTTTTTTTTTGGGTCAATAAGACAGCTTTTAACATGGTTCAAATATTAATTTATTTATATGGTAATGATGTAATTATATCTATAATATATCTTGTTAAAATTGCACAATCTATGGAATTAATTTTTCCATCTACATTTAAATCGGCTATATCAAATATATTTTCTAGTTTCAAATCCGAAATACCTAAAACATGTCTTTGCAACATTACATAGTCTGTAGAATTTATTATATTATCTCCATTTAAATCTCCCATTAACTGCTCATTTGATGAGGTCCTTTTAAAAACAGCCCTTATATTCATATTGTTTTGAGGATTAATTGTTATTGTATCACTATAGATATTATCAGTAACTCCTTCCCATTTTTCGAACTTATAGCCTGCCTTTGGGATTGCCTTTATGGTAACTGGAACCCCTTCAAAATATACTCCACTCCACTGANCAGGATTTTTTACTCCAGGGGTTTTTTCGTTTATATCTATTGAATTTATCCTGATATAACCTTTATCAATTTCTGTGCTAAGGTTAACGGATGCACTTTGCACAACTCCATTGTTTTTAAATTTATTAACTATATGATTTATAACATATGAAGGTCTTCTGTCAGCGAAATCCCTTAATACATTAACTTCCTTATTCCAATCCTCAATTTTATTCCAGCGTCTGTTATGTTCATCTATAATATGAGCTATATCACTACTTTTTTGGTCAATCATCTCATTTACTCTTTCAGGAACAAAAGTAGTGTTTATTTGGTCAGCAAAACGGTTTATAAACTTATTTCTAAAATCGTCATTTTCTAAAAGAGTTTTAAATAAAAATACCGACCACTCTGGAGCTGCTCCAAAACCTCTTCCATCACCTGAAGCATACAATAAAGTGTTATGATTTACCTGTCCNCCATATGCAAGACCAAAACCAAAGTCAGTATCTTTTATAGCCCATCTCCATCTTCCATCTTGTCCTTTAGGGGCATTAGGGTTGTATTGTCCGTTATCGGTTTTGTATTTCCATAAAACTTGATTATTTGCAGGCCAGTCTGTATTTGCAAAATAAATATGGGTAATAAGATAATCAATATAACTATCTATATCTATTTTTGTATTAACATAATCATATGTACTCTTATCTTTAATATTATTTTGTCTAATGTAATTTACAATATTTCTGTAATCTTGTGCATCTTCTTCTGTACCTTCATCCACATCAATTTCTTCTGTCATAGATCCTACGATACTCAAAAGTGCAACATTCTTTCTATCAAGATCATAGTGAGATTGAAAATATCTATCATCATAACGTTCTCTTACATTGTATATTCCCCAAAACTCGCCATTTAAAAATAATACCGCAGCTCTAAAGGCTTGAGTATCTACATTTAAGTGGGAAACCAAATCCTGCATAAGACCGTCCCTGAACATTGTGTATTGGGAATCATTTCCGGACATTCTTAGCAGCAGACGTTTGAACTTTTGTAAACTCTCCCCTGTGCCCTTGCCTTTTAAGCCCGGAAAGAAATTGTATTCAAACCACTTTTGTTCATCATATTCTTCTCTGGCATAAAGTCTAAAGGATTTTTGAGCATAATTTCGTGTATATCCACCATGTATTCTAATTCCGGCATTTTGGGAAAAAGCAAGGTTGCCGTTTTCTTCAAAAAACTCAATATGGATAGGTCTTTCCCATTCCTCTCCTCTGTTTTCATAATTTCCATTTACATAAATTCCAATTTGATTGTCAAAGAAATTATCTCTATCAGTTACTATAGAAATCACAGGAAGTCTATATCTTTGAATTCCATTAGGGTCAACAAAATATGATTGCGTAACTACATCACTGGTTAAACCAGCTTGATTTACTGCAACTGCTCTTATTACAGTCCCTTTGAAAAGCTGCCCTTCTGGCTCAATCCATCCTTGAAATCTATCACTTGATATATTGCTTATCATTGATAAATCATTAGGTTCTTCTGTTCTATCCTGGATTTGTATACCGCCTGAATATTCAAAAGTTCCCTCAGAACCTGGAACAGGTACTGAGCCGTTTGTAGTGTAATAAATCCGCACATTTTGATCCTGTGTACTAAGGTGTAACATAAAAGGCTGTGTATAAAAGCCTCCTTCATGTGAAAAAATTGGTTCTTTCATCCCATTTGACTGGGCAACAACACTAAATCCTGTTATTCCAGATAACAGAATTGCAAAGATCAGCAAACAACTTAATTTTTTTTTCAAAATAAAAACCTCCTAAATAAAATTTATATAAAAATTTATATATAACTAAAAATAGATTCTTTATAAGACATCTGTTTTTAGTTAAAATCTTATTAATTTAAATATTTAAACTAATTCCTAAGACTTTTAAA
>JGI24712J26585_10002144_pt1 | contig 16366 bp, 13 predicted proteins | sample BioPla3DNA2_FD_26585 | JGI IMG/M metagenome (IMG submission 26585) | reverse complement strand
GCCATCTTGGTTTTTACGTTCGTTTCAGTCGCGATCGGAATGCCCCTGGGCAGCAAGATCGGTGAAAAGTTCGGAAAAATCGCGGAAGTCGCAGGAGGGATCGTGCTGATCCTGATCGGACTGAACATCCTCCTGGACTTCGTCTAACTCGTCTAAATGGTGATCAACTTATACTTGGGCACCAAAATCTTCATGATGGACCAGGCTACCAGGTAGGCGATTCCGCAGAAGCAGAACATCAAGAAATATCCGCCCTGCTTGCCGCTGAAGCCGAGGAAGCTGAAGGCCGTTCCCAATTCATCCGTGTGGGTGAACAGCAGTCCCGCTCCCTTTTGGATGAAAAAGGATCCGATGCCGCCCGCCATGCCGCCAATTCCGGTGACGGTCGCGATCGCTCCTTTAGGGAACATGTCTCCGATTGTCGAGAACAGGTTGGCAGACCAGGCTTGGTGTCCGGCTCCGGCGAGGCCGATGAGTAAGGCGGGCCACCAGGCTGAATGGACGCCCAACGGTTGAGCGAACAAGGCCATGATGGGGAAGAAGGCGAAGATCAGCATCGCCAGCATCCGTCCCTGATAGGGGTTCATACCCCACTTGTCCACGAAAACCCGGGGAAGGTAGCCTCCGAAGATCGAAATCACGGTCACGATCGCATACAGGGTGGTGATTAAAGCGATCCCCATCCCCGAGGACGAAGTGTAACCGAACTGGTCGGAGAAGTAGGCAGGTGCCCAGAATAGGTAGAACCACCAGACTCCGTCCGTGAAGAACTTGCCCACGATGAAGGCCCAAGTCTGCTTAAAGGAGAAGCATTTCCAGAGGGAGATCTGCTTTTCTTGCTGCGCTTCGGCAGCTGCGGCGTCTTGAGCAGTTTCTTCAGCGTAGTCCTGTTGGATGTAAGCGAGCTCTTCTGCATTGACATGCTTGCTCTCTTCCGGCTTCGCGTACATGATGGCCCAGAAAATCATCCAGATGTAACCAAGGCTTCCGATGATGATGAACGCCATCTCCCATCCTCCGCCGACTCCTTTGTTCTTGAAGTATTGGGCAATGAGCGGAATCGTCGCGGGGGCCAGCAGGGCACCGATCGAGGCTCCTGAGTTGAAGATGGAAGTGGCGAACGCACGATCCTTCTTCGGAAAGTACTCAGCGGTGGTCTTGATGGCGGCCGGGAAGTTGCCTGCTTCACCGAGGGCTAGGATGCACCGAGCGACGATAAACAGCCAGACGCTGCAGGTCGAAATGGCGAGGATTGCGGCGGCTCCGGTTTCCGCGGCCATCATGGCTACGCTTTCGTAGCCTTGCAGTTTGAGGGTCAGCCAGCCGCAGCCCGCATGTGCCACAGCTCCAGTCGACCAGATTCCGATGGACCATAAGAAGCCCTTCTTCGTACCCATCCAGTCGATGAACTTACCTGCGAACAGCATGCAGATTGCGTAGACTAGGGAGAAGATGGCCGTGATGGTTCCGTAGTGGTTGTCGTTCCAGTGGAATTCGGGAGCGATGAAGTCCTTCCAGGTCAGGGAAAGGACCTGACGGTCGAGATAGTTGATGGTTGTCGCCAGGAACAATAGGGCGACCATCCACCATCTCCAGTTTGTCATCAGTTTCTTGGTTGTTGACGTTGTTGACATCTTGATTCTTTATTTTTTAATTTGTTTAATGGTTTCCAAGGCTTGCCGACATAGATCGGTGATCTTTCCCCAGTCTCCGGCGGCCAAGACTTCCTTCGGGAACAGGTTGGATCCCATTCCGACACAGGTTGCTCCGGCCTTGAACCAGGCTTCCAGGTTCTCCTTTTCAGGTTTCACGCCGCCAGTCACCATGATCTGGCTCCACGGCATGGGGGCCTTGAGGGCCTTTACGAAGGCGGGTCCAAGGACATCCCCCGGGAAAACCTTGCACAGGTCGCAGCCGGCTTCCTGGGCGGCTCCGACTTCGGATACGCTGCCGCAGCCGGCGCAATAGGGAATGAGCCTGCGGTTGCAGACGGGGGCGATGTCCGGGTTGAACACCGGCCCGACGACGAAGTTCGCGCCGAGCTGGATGTAGAGTGCGGCCGTAGGCGCATCGACGACGGTTCCGATTCCCATGATCATCCCCGGCAGTTCAGCCGTAGCATACTTGACCAGTTCTCCGAACACCTCTTGGGCAAAGTCCCCGCGGTTCGCGAATTCGAAGACGCGTACGCCTCCTTCGTAGCAAGCCTTGACAACCTGCTTGGCGGTCTGCGGATCCTTGTGGTAGAATACGGGAACCATGCCTGTTTCCCGGATCGTGGAGAGCACCTCCAATTTTGAGTATTTTGCCATATTCTTTTGGTATTATCTGGAAACTCTTCCCGAGGCGTCCCCTTTCACGAGCTTTTCCACTTCCGCCACTGTGACATGGTTGAAGTCGCCAAAGATCGTGTGCTTGAGACAGGAAGCGGCCACCGCGAAATTGAGGGCCTTCTGATCGTCCGGGGCGTAGGTAAGCAATCCGTAGATGAGGCCGCCCATGAAGCTGTCACCACCTCCGACGCGATCGACTATGTGGGTAATATCATAACGAGGTGACTCGTAAAGCGTCTTCCCATCCCAGAGAACACCGCCCCAGGTATTGTGGTTCGCATTGATCGAGCCGCGTAGGGTGACGATGATTTTCCGGGCGCGCGGGAAGCGCTTCATGAGTTGCTCACCGACGCTTTGGAAACGCCGCTGGTCGATGGCGCCGCCGGTGGCAGTGACATCGAAGCCTTCCGGCTTGATACCGAACACCTTGTCGGCGTCTTCCTCATTGCCGAGGATGATGTCGCAACCTTCTACGAGGGCGGGCATGATCTCACCGGCCTTCTTGCCGTATTTCCACAAATTCTTGCGGTAGTTCAGGTCGCAGGAAACGGTGATGCCTCTCCGGTTCGCGGTCTTGATGGCTTCCAGGCAGACGTCGGCAGCTCCCTGGCTAATGGCAGGGGTAATGCCGGTCCAGTGGAACCAGTCCGCGCCTTCGAACACCTTCTCCCAATCGATCATCCCTGGTTGGATTTCGGAAATGGCGGAATGGGCGCGGTCGTAGACGACTTTGCTGGGGCGCGCAACAGCGCCTGTCTCCAAGAAGTAGATGCCCAGCCGTTCTCCGCCGAACACGCAGTGGTTGGTTTTCACGCCGTAGGAATGCAGTTCGTTTAGACAGGCTTTCGCAATGTCGTTTTCCGGGAACCGGGTGACGAATTCTGCGTCAATGCCGTAGTTGGCAAGGGAGACGGCCACATTGGCCTCTCCCCCTCCGTAGGTGGCATCGAACTGCCGGGTCTGGGAGAATCTCAGGTAGCCAGGAGTGGAAAGCCGGAGCATAATTTCTCCGAAGGTAATGACTTTGGGCATATGGGTTTAGAAATTAAAGTAGTTCTTGGCATTGTAGTAGCAGATGTCCTTCACGATCTGATGCAGGAAGTCCATTTCGGAGCGCGGAAGCTTGCCTTTTTCGAGGTCTTCCCCGATCACGCTACAGAGGATCCTGCGGAAGTACTCGTGGCGCGGATAGCTGATAAAGCTGCGGGAATCCGTCAGCATGCCGACGAAGCGGGTGAAGAGACCCGTTGCCGAAAGAGCGTCCAATTGCTTACGCATCCCGTATTCCTGATCAAGGAACCACCAGCCGGATCCGAACTGCATCATGCCTGGACAGGAGCCATCGTTGAAGTTGTAGGCCATGGTCATGAGGACATCATTGTCCTTCGGATTGAGGCAGTAGAGAATGGTCTTGGTCATCTTGCCTTCCAGGGTGAGGCGGTCGAAGAACTTATTGCCAGCCGCTGCGCAGGACACATCGTGAATTGCGTCGTAGCCGGTGTCGGGTCCGAGGATCCGGAACATCTTGGTGTTGTTGTTCCGGATGGCTCCCAGGTGGAACTGCTGGACCCAGCCGCTCTCGGCATCCATTGCGGCGAAGTCATGCAGTATCGCGCTGCGGTACTGTTCCAGCTCCCGTTCGTCAGGTGCCTTTCCTTCCAGGGCACGCCGGAAAATGCGGTCGATTTCCTTTTGGGTGTAATCCGCTGCATAGAAATTCTCGATGCCGTGGTCGGAGAGCTTGCATCCCATTGACTCGAAGAATTTGTGTCGCTTGCGGAGAGCGTCCATCAGATCGGAATAAGTCCGGATCTCGATTCCTGCCGCTGCGCCCAGTTGCTCGAGGTAGGTCTTGAAGGCCTCCGGGTTCTCGATCGCCATTGCCTTGTCTGGGCGCCAAGCCGGGATGACACGGGTTCCAAAGGGGTTTTCGGCAATCTGTTTGTGGAATCGGAGATCATCGGCAGGGTCGTCCGTGGTGCAGACCACTTCGACATTGAATTTACGGATGAGCTGCTGTCCGCTGTATTCGGGTGTCGCCAGCGCTGCGTTGCAGGCGTCGAAGATCTTGCGGGCTGTCCCCGTATTCAGCAGATCTGTGATATCGAACACCCGGGCGAGCTCGAGGTGAGTCCAGTGGTAGAGGGGGTTCCGCATCGTATAAGGCACGGTTTCCGCCCACTTTTGGAATTTGTCCCAAGAAGAGGTTTCCTTTCCTGTAATGTAGTTTTCCTTCACTCCGTTCGCACGCATCGCACGCCACTTGTAATGATCGCCTCCGAGCCAAAGTTCGGTGATGTCCGCGAACTTGTAGTCGTCCGCGATCATTTGCGGCACGAGGTGGCAGTGGTAGTCGATGATGGGCATCTTTTCAGCGCTCTCGTGGAAAAGCTCCCTCGCGAAGTCGTTCTGGAGCATGAAGTCATCGTGGATGAATGGTTTCATGCTATTTCTCGTTTTCTACAAGGTTGAACCAAGTTGCTGCATCGGGAACGTTTGCCTTGGACCAGCAGGATCCGAACTGGTAGGTCAGCTTCTCTCCGGAGCGGATGGCTTTCACGGCAATCGTGTGGCCAAGTTCGGGCGAAACGTACACGGAGTCGGCGCCGGGCAGGATAACCGCAAGACCCGTCATACCGTCTTCGGGCTCGACCTGCATGTCGGAAGCATGCTCCCAGACCGCAAGCCGGTCGGGGCCGATCAGGGTGTCGGTAACCTCGTGGAGTACGAGCCCGGCGGCGATGGAGAGGGTCTCACCAGGGCCGGAGAAGGTCCAGGTATCTTCGGCTGTGCAGAAATGCGTGCCCGCGCGGACAATGATCTTTTTGTCCAAGGTAATCTTGTAGCCCCCGGCCTCCCATTCTGGATAGTGGAGTACGAAGGCGACGCTGTCGGTTCCGTATTCTCCGGTCAGCAGGTCGTAAGAACGATAGTTGGTGGGTGCAAAAGCGAATTGTCCATCAATCAGCGGGGCGGAAGCGCCCGCTCCCAGGCTGACGCCGACTTTATAGCAGTCCTTTGCTCCGTTGTAGTACTTGTGGTAGGAAATGTTGTTTTCCAGTTCGTCCTTGTAGCGGGTGTTCATGATCAGGGCGGCGGTGTCCTTCATCCACACGTCGAAGCCGGGGGACACGAGAGCCCCGGGATTTGCGGTTTCAAGGGTTTCCCCGTACAACCGGTAGGCGACATATTCGTTTTCCCAGGCGAAGTCATCGGAGCGCTCAGGGACGAAGCGCCCCATCACCTTTGGCTCTGGCTTGCTACAGGCGGCCAAGGCCAGTCCGGCAAGGAGGATTAGCAATGATTTTTTCATCTTATTTGAGGTCTTTGGTTTCACACCCATCCATGTCGCCGTAGTCGTCGTTTTCTCCGCACATACCCCAGATGAAGGTATAGTTGCGGGTGGCACATGCGGAGTGGATGCTCCACTGCGGGGAGATCACTGCCTGTTCGTTGTGCATCCAGATGTGGCGGGTTTCCTGTGGTTCACCCATAAAGTGGCAGACGGCTGCGTCTTCCGGAAGTTCAAAGTAGAAGTACACCTCCATCCTACGGTCGTGCGTGTGGGCGGGCATCGTGTTCCAGGTGCTGCCTGGAGCGAGTTCCGTCATACCCATCTGTAGCTGACAGCAGGGAACGACTTCCTTGACCAGTAGCCGGTTGATGGTCCGCTCATTGGACTCCTCTAACGAGCCGAGATGCATCTTGACCGCGTCAGCTTTGGTGACATGCTTGATACCGGTCTCCTTGTGGGCGAGGGCGGAGTTGAAGTAGAAGCGCGCGGGCTTCTCAGGATCGAGGCTCCGGAAGCTCACATCTCGGTTGCCTCTTCCTACATAGATGGCTTCTTTGAATGGGATTTCAAATTCTTCCTCCCCTACCTTCACGATGCCAGTGCCGCCGACATTGATGATGCCGAGCTCGCGCCGCTGCGTGAAGTAGTCGGAGCGGAGCACATCAGGTGCCTTCAGCACCAGTTCCTCTTTGACGGGAACCGCCCCGCCGGCGATGATTCGGTCGAACATTGAATAGACCATGTTGATTTCGTCCGCCACCATTACGTTCTCCACCAGGAAATGCTGGCGGAGGCGGGTGGTATCATATCCTTTGACGTCATTCTGATGGGATGCGTATCTGATTTCACAGTTGATTTTCATTTTCTTATTTTTTTTGGTTTATAATTTGATTTTTGGTACTTGATTTTTTTGTTCGGGTCATTCGGGCTGTTTACCGATGTAGGCAAGGATGCCACCGTCCACATATAGGATGTGTCCGTTCACGGCGTCTGAAGCGTGGCTGGCCAGGAAGACGGCGGGGCCACCGATTTCGGAAGGATCGAGCCAGCGTCCCGCAGGGGTCTTAGCGCAGATGAATTTGTCGAAGGGGTGACGACTGCCGTCCGGTTGGATTTCCCGAAGGGGAGCGGTCTGGGGAGTGGCGATGTAACCGGGGCCGATGCCGTTGCACTGAATATTGTAGGCACCGTATTCGGAGCAGATGTTGCGAGTCAGCATTTTGAGCCCGCCCTTAGCGGCGGCGTAGGCGCTGACAGTTTCGCGTCCGAGTTCAGACATCATTGAGCAGATATTGATGATTTTGCCTTCGCGGCGCTCCATCATTCCCGGCAGCACGGCTGAGGAGACGATGAAGGGACCGACAAGGTCGACGTCGATGACCTGCTGAAATTCCGAGCGCTTCATTTCGTGCATGGGAATCCGCTTGATGATGCCGGCGTTGTTGACGAGAATATCAATCTGGCCGACTTCCTGATGGATTTTTTTAACTAGGGCCTTCACATCGTCTTCTTTGGTCACGTCACAGACATATCCTTTGACGTTGGTGATGCCAGCTTCTTTATAATTGTCGTTGCCCCGTTGCAGAAGGTTTTCGTTGATATCGTTGAAGATGATGGTTTTGACGCCGGCTTCAACGAATGCTTTTGCGATGTTGAAGCCGATTCCGTAGGAGCCACCTGTGATCCAGGCATTCTTGCCTTCAAGAGAAAATGGGTTTTTTGTCATAATGAATGATAATTTATGTGAATATTTCTCTAAGATAACTATTATTTGTGAAATTAACAAAGTGGATCCATAACCAGCACAGATGGCGTCAGTGACAGTTTTCTTTCGGTTCCCATGCGGAAGAGGAGGAGGTTGCTCGGTGTAGTCTGACTTGTGATCGTCACGTTTCCGTTCTTAATGTCAAGCGAGGACCACAGGGCAATGGTCCTGTCTTCGTCGGAGGAAGGGATCTTAAAATCAGCGTAACGGATAGAAACCGATTCAGGGCATGGTGTCCCAGGATCGACCGGAACCTCGGGTTCCTCAGGGTCGGCGGGGCTACTGGACAATCCGGCTTGCCGCCGGCGGACGCGTTGCAAGCAAGCAGGAAGACGAGGATAGTTTTCAGCATCTCGTGCATTTTCAATGGATTTCCATATTGCAAGCCACGGGCATCCGCAAGCGAGTGTTCAAGTCAGGGAGACGTGGTTTGCGTGTTCGATAACATCGATGCAGTAAATTTATGAATTATTTCCTTGAATACAAATATTCGTCATGATGTTTAGATGTTCTGTGGGAAAAGTGTGTTTTCGTTATTGAACACACTTGAATGACAGATGAACTACATGGAAAAGCAGTTGACTTTGAAGGAAATCACGATGATGGCACTCGCTGTTTGTCGAGCAGGTCTGCTATGACAAGAATACTGACGGTGATTTTCTGTTAGATGTCACGAGGTTGGAGCCTACCGGGCTACCAAGCTACTTTTTCCCCATTGATATCATTATTGAAAGACAGCGTCGGTTTACCGGGAGATATTCACAGTATTTGAAAATTATTTCGTATTTTTGCAAACTGACTTCTCCGTAATGTCAGGGACACGAAGTTGAACCCTTCCGACGAACGGGCCGGGAAAAACAGGAAGAGTATGATCGTTATCTTCTACAGACAGGACGGCAAACTGTTGGTATCGCAGTCTGAAACGGAGCTTTTCAAGATGGATAAGAATCAGGTCCTCTGGATCGACCTTCTCGCCCCTTCCGGGGACGAAAAGCATACCGTCGACGACTTCCTTTGCATTGAGATTCCCAGCCGCGCCCAAGCGGAGGAAATCGAGAGTTCTTCCCGTTTCTCCGAGTCGAAGGAGGCGATCTTCGCGAACACCAACTTCCTGATGCCGGGCCCTGAGGACTACACGATTGAGCCCGTTTCCTTCACCTTCGTGGGCAATTGTCTGACCACCCTGCGCGAGGTTCCCCTGCGCAGCTTCACTGAATTGCAGCGGCGGATCGTTGNGATGCCGCAACAGTACAAGAACGGCTATTCGGTNTTCGCGAGCATCATGGACCAGCGTGTCGACCTGGATGCGGACATGATCGAGCTCATGGGCAAGGAGATCTCGCAGTACGGCAAGCGGATCAACAAGCAGGAGGACATCAACGAGGACTTCCTCCTGGACATCAACCAGCTGCAGGAGAACACGATGCGGGTCAGGGAGAACATCGTGGACAAGCAGCGGCTGCTCTCCAACCTGCTCAAGAGCGACAAGTATCCCGCGGAACTGGAGCCTCGTTTCACCGTGATTCTGCAGGATATCACCTCCCTGATCAAGCATTCTGACTTCAGTTTCGAGCGGCTGGAATATCTCCAGGATACGGTGGTCGGTTTGATCAACCTGGATCAGAACAAGATCATGAAAATTTTCACCCTGGTCTCCGTTCTCCTGATGCCTCCGACCCTAGTGGCGAGCTTCTACGGTATGAACGTGGCCTTGCCGTTCATGGGGAAAGAGTGGGCTTGGATCGCGATCATCGGCGTTATGCTGCTTTTGATCGGAGTCTCCCTCTATTTGTTTAAGAAGAATAGAATGCTCTGATTTTCTTTCAGAACTTTTTGCAAATCAGATATTTTTCTCTATTTTTGCACGCTTTTCACTGCCGTGCCTACCGGCCGTGCGGAGGGAGCAATGAATATAATGTCCAACAACTAGTTATCTTATTTACAGATTATGTCAGAAGAAACAAAGAATGTGGTCGAAGAGACGCCTGTCGAGGAAGTGAAGACTCCCGTAGAGGCCGCTCCTGAGACTGTTGAAACCCAAGCGGAGGCCCCTGCTGAAGCAGCCGCCCCTGCAGAAGCGCCGAAGGCCGAAGAGCCTGTAGTGGAAAAAGAAGAGCCTGTGGCGGAAAAGGCCGAAGAGCCCGTGGTAGAAAAAGAAGAACCCGTGGCGGAAAAGGCCGAAGAGCCTGCAGCGGAAAAGAAAGCAGCGAGAAGGTCACGTCTCAACGCGTCCGTAGCCTCGGAAGATTTCGATTGGGAAGCCTTTGAAGGCAGCGTCGAAGTCTATGGGGTTGAGGATCGGAAGAAGATCGAAGAAGCCTATGACCAGACCCTCTCCAAGGTGGTCGAAAATGAAGTGGTCGAAGGCACGGTTACGGGGATCTCCAAGCGGGAAGTGATTATCGACATAGGATACAAGAGCGAAGGCGTCATCCAGACGCCTGAGTTCCGGTACAATCCGGACCTCAAGGTCGGGGACAAGGTGGAAGTCTTCGTGGAGTCCGTCGAGGACAGGAAGGGGCAGTTGCTCCTCTCCCACAAGAAGGCGCGCGCCCTCAAGTCTTGGGATCGGATCAACGAAGCCGCCAACAACGACGAGATCGTCAAAGGATTCATCAAGACCCGTACGAAGGGCGGTATGATCGTCGACGTGTTCGGCATCGAGGCCTTCCTGCCTGGTTCGCAGATTGACATCAAACCGATCCGCGACTACGACGCGTATGTCAACCAGACCCTGGACTTCAAGATTGTGAAGATCAATCAGGAGTTCCGCAATGTGGTTGTTTCACACAAAGCCCTTCTCGAGGCCGAGCAGGAGAAGCGCAGAGAAGAACTCATCAGCAAGCTGGAGAAAGGTCAGATTCTTGAAGGAACCGTCAAGAACATTACCAATTACGGCGTGTTCGTCGACTTGGGCGGTGTGGACGGTCTCGTTCACATTACCGATCTTTCCTGGGGACGGATCGACAGTCCGGAAGAGGTTGTTTCTCTGGACCAGAAGATCAAGGTCGTCGTCAAGGAGTTCGATGCGCAGCAGAAGCGCATCGCCCTAGGTTACAAGCAGCTTACACCGCATCCTTGGGACAACCTCGATTCCGAACTCAAGGTCGGTGACATCGTCAAGGGCAAGGTCGTTCTCATCGCCGATTACGGTGCTTTTGTCGAGATTCAGCCGGGCGTCGAGGGTCTCATTCACGTCTCAGAGATGTCCTGGTCTCCCAGGCTTCACAGTGCCCAGGAATTCGTCAATGCGGGCGATGAGGTCGACGCGCAGATCCTTTCCATCGACCGGGAGAACCGGAAAATGTCACTGGGTCTGAAGCAGCTCACCCCCAACCCTTGGGAGAGTATCCGCGACAAGTATCCGGTCGGTTCTCAGCACAAGGCGATCGTTCGGAACATTACCAACTTCGGCGTGTTCGCCGAACTCGAAGACGGTGTTGAAGGACTGATCCACATCAGCGACCTGTCCTGGAGCAAGATCAAGCATCCTTCCGAAATGGTTGTCACCGGTGATACAATCGATGTACAGATTCTTGATTTTGACGAGGTCAACCACAAACTGAGTCTCGGACACAAGCAGCTTATGCCGAATCCTTGGGATGAGATGGAGGAGAAGTATCCGGTCGGCTCCACGATCGAGGCTACAGTGAAATCTCTGACGGACAAGGGTGCCAACATTACCCTTCAGGGTGAGGACGAGGGCTTTGCGTTCAACCGCGACCTCATCAAGGAGGATGGCAAGCCGGCCGTCGTCGGCGAAACCCTTCCGTTCAAGGTGGTCGAGCTCCGCAGAAGCACCCGCAGAATTCTTCTTTCGCATTTGAGGACCTATTCCGAGGCGAAGATGGAGCGGGCGGCTCTGGAGGCCGACACCACCAAGCGTGCCGTCAAGAAGATCAATTCCAATCTTGAGAAGACAACGCTCGGCGACATCAGCGAACTCGCTGCCCTCAAGGATAAATTAGAGAAAAAATCAGAGAAAGGTAAATAATCGATGGATTTCACGTTGACGGTCCTGGGCACGGCTTCGGCCATGCCCGTGACCGGAAGATATCAGAGCGCTCAGGTACTTCGTGTGCAGGGGCGCTTCTTTTTAATCGACTGCGGAGAAGGCGTGCAGCGGCGTCTTCTGCAGTTCCGTGTTCCGATGATGCGGATAGATGCGATCTTTCTTTCGCATATTCACGGAGACCACGTTTTCGGCCTGCCCGCCCTCCTGTCCACCCTGGGGATGAACGGTCGGAGGAAGCCGCTGAACATCTACGCGCCGGAGAATTTCAGCCCGATCCTGAAATTCTTCCTGTCCTATTACGGGGAGTGGCTTCCGTATGAAATCCGACATATTCCTTTGACTATGAAGGCGCCGGAAACGGTCTGCTCGACCAAGACGCTGGAGATTCTCGCGTTCCCGCTGAACCACAAGATCGAAACTTACGGCTTCTTCTTCCGGGAGAAAATGCCGCTGATGAATGTCAGGAAGGAGAAGATCGCTGAATATGGTCTCACCCTGACCGAGATCGGCAGCATCAAGCGTGGCGAAGACGTGGTCCGTAGTCGTCCCGACGGATCTTCGGACGTGATTCCGTTCGCGGAAGTCGGGTATCAGCCGTATATCCCGCGCTCCTACGCGTATTGCAGCGATACCGCGCCGTTTCCGGAACTGGCGGGCTGGCTGCGCGGGGTTGATCTGCTGTACCACGAAACGACCTATCTTGACGAGATGGCGGAACAGGCGGCGCAGCGTTACCATTCCACGACCCTGCAGGCCGCGCGCTGCGCCTTGGAAGCAGGCGCTCGGAAGTTGGTGATCGGACATTATTCCTCCCGCAACCAGGAAATCCTCCGCTACCAAGCGGAGTGCCGGACGGTCTTTCCGGATACCTGGGCAGCCGAAGACGGCGACATTTTCGAGGTTCCGCTCGTCCGTCCGGAGTAGTCCGGGATTCCGGAAACGGATTTTGCATAATTGTTGTATCTTCGTACAATGAAAGAAGTGTTTCGTTTCCATGCGTAAAAGAATATTCCTGTTGCTTATCCTGTCCCTGTCTTTCGCCTTTACGGTTGCCGGACAGCGGCAATCCCTGATCCAGGATTATGTGGAGAAGTGGGCTCCGACGGCAGTACGGGAGATGTACCGTTCCGGTGTGCCGGCCAGCATCACTCTCGCCCAAGGTATCCTTGAGTCCGGGGCAGGGGTCTCTTCCATGGCTCTGGACGGGAACAACCATTTCGGCATCAAGTGCCACAAGGACTGGACGGGCATGAAAATCTATTTCGACGACGATGCGATAGGGGAGTGCTTCCGGAAATACGCTTCCGCTGATGAATCTTTCCGTGATCATTCCGACTTCCTGCGCTATCGTGATCGCTACAAGTTCCTGTTCGACTACGAAATCACGGATTACAAGGCTTGGGCTCACGGACTGAAGAAGGCAGGCTATGCTACGGATCCCAGTTATGCCGTGAAACTCATCAAGTACATCGAGGACTACGGATTGAGCGAATACGACATGATGACGGTCGCGGAGGCTTCCCGTTTGGAAACCTCAGAAGAAAAGGTCTCCGAAGAGGTTTTCCCGAAGCAGGCATCCGACAGGGTGCAAGCGTCCTCCAGGGTGGATCGCCGGGCGGCCCGGAAGGCGCGCCGGGCGGAGCGGAATCGTGATAGGGTCGTGGAGGAGGAAGTGCCGGTCCGGATTCCCGACTCCCCGCTTTCGATCGAAGAACCGAAGCCGGTGGACAAGAGCCGATACGAGCAGTTCCGCTTTTCACTTTCCCGCCAGATGATGTCCCGGAACGGAGTGCCCTTCATCACGTCTATAGAAGGGGAGACCTATGCCGGTATCGCGAAAGCCAACGATTTGTTCCTCAAGGAATTGCTCCGGTACAACGATTTGTCCGCTTCCGAACGCCTCTTGCCGGGGACGATTGTTTACCTGCAGCCGAAGAAGAAGCAGAGCACCAAGGGACTCGACAAGTACATTGTCGGGGAAGAACCGGAAACACTGCGGGACATTTGCCAACGCTTCGGTGTAAAAATGAGCGCCGTTCGTAAAATGAACGGCTTCTCTGCCGGATATGTGCCGAGCGAAGGGGAGACGATCTTCCTTCGGGGCAAAAAGAAATAGAGCCTCCGGAACGGCTCACACTATCATTCAGAATGAATCTATGAATGCGAAAAAAATAATCTTTCCGCTCCTTGCGGCCGCCCTCTTCGTCCTGGCGGTCTTCGCTTGCGGCAAGTATGCGGACAACAGACAGCCCAATTTCAGCCAGAAGGCCGAATTGTACGTGTATCCCGGCATGAGTCCGGAAGATGTGCTGGCGGCGATTCCGGACAGCGTCGTGCTGCGGCCGGCCAGTCTTGCCCGGGCTTTCCGGAAGGAATTCAAGGAGTCGCTCTCTGACACGTCCGCCATCAGGCCCGGCCACTATGTCATCGAATCTTCAAAACCCAGCGTCTATGTACCCCGGATGCTCAAAGCCGGCTGGCAGACCCCGGTCAATCTGGTGCTGTCGGGAAACCTGCGGCTGAAGGGGGAGATCGCTCGTAAGATCAGCCGTCAGCTGATGTTGGATTCGGCTGCTGTCGTCCGGACGCTGAACGACGACGCGGCCCTCGCCGCCTACGGATGTTCGTCCCGGGATGTCTTTTCGCTGTTTATGCCGGACACGTACGAGGTGTACTGGACTGCTTCGATGAAGGATGTGCTGGACAAGCAGAAAGCGGCCTTGGATGCCTACTGGACGGCCGAGAACCTGCGGAAGGCGGAGGCGCAGGGACTGACCCCCGGGGAGGTCTCGATTCTGGCATCCATCGTGAAAGGGGAGTCGAATTACGAGCCGGAATATCCCGCGATTGCAGGGGTCTACTTGAACCGTCTGCGCCAGGGAATGCGGCTGCAGGCGGATCCGACCGTAGCGTTTTGCTACGACTACACCCTGACCCGGATCTACCGCAAGCACCTGGAAGTGGATTCCCCGTACAACACCTACCTCCACGAAGGGCTGCCCCCGGGACCCATCTGCGTCCCGACTCGCGCCTGTCTGGATGCCGTGCTCAATCCCGACAAGCATGGCTACCTGTTCTTCTGTGCCAGTCCTGCCATGGACGGAACGCACATATTCGCAAGAACCCTCTCCGAGCACAACAAAAACGCGCGTGCATTCCAGCGAGTCCTCAACGCCCGCTGAAGTCTTGTCCAGCGAGTCCTCAACGCCCGCTGAAGTCTTGTCCGGCGAGTCCTCGACGCCCGCTGAAGTCTTGTCCGGCGAGTCCTTAACGCCCGCTGAAGTCACTTTTGATGAAATGAAAAATTTCTTTTTTAGCATCATATGAAACGAATCCTTGCCCTATTTTTCCTCTTCTGCTCCTTTTCAGTCTTGGCGCAGACGTCCGCTCTGACCGACGATGGCTACAGCTTCCTTCGGGACATTCCTTATACCTCGGTTGCCCGTATGGACGGGAAGCCTGAACAGGATGCCTACAAATTGGAGCGCTGCAAGTTGGATCTGTACTATCCGGAGGAGGCGGATGATTTCGCGACCCTGGTCTGGTACCACGGGGGCGGGCTTACGGGAGGAAACAAGCATATTCCTGAAGAATTCCGACGTCAGGGTTTCGCGGTGGTCTCCGTGAATTACCGTCTTTCCCCTAGGGCAACCTGTCCGGCGTACCTGGAGGATGCCGCGCAGGCGCTTGCCTGGGTCTTCCGGCATATTCAGGAATATGGCGGTTCGGCGGACAAGGTCTTCGTCTCCGGCCATTCGGCGGGCGGGTACCTTGCGCTGATGCTTGCGCTTGACAAGTCTTGGACGGCGGCCTATGGCCTGGATGCCGACCGGATCGTGAAAGCCTATCCGATCAGCGGCCAGACCAACACCCACTACACCATCCGGAAAGAACGGGGGCTGCCCGACGATCTTCCGGTAATCGATGCGTACGCTCCCGTCAACCGGGTACGCGCCGAGGGCTGTCCGTTGATGCTGATCACGGGAGACCGTTCGCTGGAGATGCTGGCCCGCTACGAGGAGAACGCCCATCTGTCCGCGATCCTGAAGCATTTCGTTCATCCTTCCGAACTCTTTGAATTGAATGGTTTCGATCACGGAACGGTTCTGGGCCCTGCCTGTTATCTGATCCGCGCCGACATCAGGCGCCTGACCCGGAAAACGGACGGACACCGGTAATCACGCCTGCCTGAAGCGTCCGTCACCCGGCCCCGGCGCTCGGTATCTACCCGGCTCCTGCTCCTGCGCCTGCTCCTGCTCCTGCGCCTGCTCCTGCGCCTGCGCCTGCGCCCTGCCCCGGCTCCGGCGCTCGGCATCCACGGGCCACGAGCAGCGTCCGGCATTCGGCGCTCGGCATCTACCCTGCCCCGGCTCCGGCTCTCGGCATCCACGGCCCTCTCCGCAAGAACTTGGTTGTAAAGCACTTACGAAGACTCTCGTGGAAGCCTATGCCGAGAAGCAGGGCGGCATCCATGGCCCTCTCCGCAAGAACTTGGTTGTAAAGCACTTACGAAGACCCTCGTGGATACCTATGCTGAGAAGCAGGTCGGCATCCATGGCACTCTCCGTAAGAACTTGGTTGTAAGGCACTTACGAAGACCCTCGTGGATACCTATGCTGAGAAGCAGGTCGGCATCCACGGGAATCTCCATAAGATCCTGTTTGTGAAATACTTACAAAGACCCTCGTGGAAGCCTATGCCGAGAAGCAGGGCGGCATCCATGGGCATCTCCATAAGTGCGTGGTTGTGAGGTACTTGCAAAAGCCTCCGTGGATGCCTACGCGGGGAAATGACAAGCCTACGCAGAGAAATGACAAGCGCCTACGCGGGGGAATGATAAGCCTATGCGGGGGAATGTGTCTAGTCCTGAAATAGGTTTACCGAGATTGAACTATAAGTAGTTGGACAATTTCTGTCCTGCCATTGGTTTACCATTCATCGACGAAGATACGACTTCC
>JGI24712J26585_10002141_pt1 | contig 16376 bp, 17 predicted proteins | sample BioPla3DNA2_FD_26585 | JGI IMG/M metagenome (IMG submission 26585) | reverse complement strand
AGCCGTCAGGGATTTGAACGACCTTTTTGAAACTACGAAGGGCGACTTGCCTTCTTCGGCGGCTGCCGCCGAAGCGGCGGCGGAAGCGCTCCCGGCGCTTTTGGGCGGTGAATGCGGTCCTTTATGGTCACAAGTCTGCCGCGCGCGGCTGCGCCTGGCTGAGATATACGGCAGCCGCTCGCAGCTCGATTCGGCGATCGAAGCCTTTTCCGCCGCGGCTGAAGCGGCGATGGCTTTTGACGCGCTCGATGAAAACCATATCTTCGAAACCCCGACCGCCAAAGGCGTTATGATGAAAAAGAGCGATTACGAAAGCGCTCCGCTTACCGTCTGGATTCGCGACAAGGTGCTGAAAACGCCGTGGGCATCGTCGCTTGCGTATGACCCGCGGATGACGGATATCTGCACCCGCCTCGGGCGCGCCGCCTCCTCTGCCGAGACTGCGGCAACGACCGGACCGGAACCGGAAGAACCCTTCGTCTCTTTGACGGCCGACGAAACGGCGGAAGTCGTCCCGACAGACCTTTCCCGCCCGTCGGATAAGGCGGAGTCATTGAGTTAAAAGAAAACACAGCGATGCTTTATGTTAAAAATCTGAAGAAGACATACGGCAATCTCACCGCCGTAAATGACCTTTCTTTCGATATCCGGAAAGGCGAGATATTCGGTTTGTTGGGCCCGAACGGAGCCGGAAAAACATCCACCATCAACATGATTATCGGTCTTTCCCGTCCGACTGCCGGAGAGATTATACTCGACGGCATCGATGTAAAAAAAGAGACGAAAAAGGCGCAGGCGCTAATCGGAGTAGTCCCGGACGAAAGTAATCTTTACAACGAAATGGACGGCTTTGACAATCTCTGTTTTTCCGCCGCTCTTTACGGGATGCGCAAAGAAGAAAGAGAGAGGAAAGCCCGTCAGCTTCTTTCGCGGTTCAAGTTGGACACCGCGGGAAAGCGGCCGTTTAAAGCTTATTCAAAAGGAATGCGCCGCAAGCTGACGATAGCCGCAGCGCTGATTCATTCTCCGAAAGTCTTGGTTTTGGACGAGCCGACAACCGGCATTGACGTTGAAAGCTCCCGGCAAATCCGTGAGATGATAGTCGGACTGAAAGAACAGGGAACCACCACTCTTTTTACCACACATTACATTGAAGAAGCCGAGCGCATCTGCGACAGGATCGCTTTTATGGCGGAGGGGCAAATTGTTGCGTCAGGTACTGTCGCCGAGCTGATGGAGAGCATTACCCATAGCCATACCGTTCGTTTTCTCATAAACGGCAAAGCCGAAGAAATGGCCGACGTTTTGCAGTCCCGCTTTGATGGAGTTGAGGTCAAATCCGAATCGGAAAATTCGCTTGTGATGGTATCTGAGCGTCGTATTCCGTTATTTCCGGTAATCGAGGTTTTTCATGAAAATGGGATTGAGGTATACGAAGGAAGAGAAGTTCGCCCTTCGCTCGAAGATGTCTTCGTAAAGCTTACCGGTATTGAGTCCTCGGTTCTGAAAAAGGAAAAGGAAAAAGGAGGAGGACGATGAATAGCCGTATCGCGTTCTGGAATATCCTGAAAAAAGATATCAGGAACTATTATCTGAAACCGCCGAATATCAGCTGGGGCATCATTTTCCCTCTTTCCTGGACATTGATGCAGCTGATCCGTTCTCCCGGTCAAAATGTTTTGGAGCTGCTTCCCGGTCTGATTTCGATGAGCGTTTTATTCGGAACGACTTCAATGCTTGCCGTCACTATTACCTTTGAAAGGAGCGGAAGGGCGTTTGAGCGGCTGCTTCTGGCTCCGATCAGCTTAAACACGATGGTGCTGGCAAAAATTGCCGGTACTGTCTTGTTCGGTATTTTCAATGCGTTTGTTCCGGTCATATTTGCAAGCTTTTTTGTTGATTTAAGCGCCGTAAACTGGGGGCTGGCGCTGGCGGCGGTTTTGATGATCGCTATAACTTCGGCGCTGCTGGGGCTGCTGATTGCCGTTTCGGCGGAGCAGGTGTTCGAAGCGCAGACCTTTTCAAACTTTTTCCGCTTTCCGATGTTGTTTCTTTGCGGGTTGTTTATTCCGATATCAAAGCTTCCTGTATTTTTGCGGCCGGTTTCCTATTGCCTGCCGCTCACTTACGGAAACGATATATTAAACGGCGCTTTCCGGGGAGCAAATAATCTCTCTTTGGCTTTGTCATTCGGGGCGCTGCTGGCGTTTCTGGCGGGGTTGTTTATAATCTGCCGATATAATATCAGCCGCAAGTGGATTTTGTAATTTATAAATGGAAATAAAGAATAAAGAAAAAGATGGCGCCGACATCTTTCTCGCGCCCGGCGCGCTGCTCTCGCCGCTGCCCGCGGTGCTCGTCTCCTGCGCCGATGAAAGCGGAAAAACCGACATAGTAACCGTCGCCTGGACGGGGATGCTCTGCACCAAGCCGCCGCTTACCTATATCTCGCTTCGGCCGAGCCGGTATTCTTACGGACTTATCCTCGCATCCGGCTGCTTTGTCATCAACCTGCCGGACGAAAGCATGGCGAGGAAAACCGACTTCTGCGGCATCTATACCGGCAAAAAAGTTGACAAGTTCGCCCGCTGCGGCTTTGAAAAGGGTTACTTTGAGAATTTTGCCGCCCCGTATATCAAAGACTGTCCGCTTTCGCTCGCCTGTCTGATGGAAAAGCCGGAGGGAATCGCCAAAAATCCGACGCCGCTCGGAACGCATGATATGTTCTGGGCGCGGATCGTAAGCGTTCGGGCAAAATCCGGATTGATTGATAAAAACGGCCGGCTCATGCTTGACAAGGCAAAGCTTATGAGCTATTCCCACGGCGAATATTTCGCCGCCGGCCGAAAGCTCGGCCGCTTCGGTTTTTCAACCGACAAAAAGAAGAAATGATTCGTCAAACGACAAAAACAGAGGAACTCAAGCGAGTTCCTCTGTTTGTTTACCCGGTTTTATCCGGGACGCCCTGCGGCTTTATTCTAAAGCCCGGAAGGCGGGGATTGGTTTGATTATTCTTCCTTTTTCTCTTCGGAAGCGGCTTCGCCGTCGTCTGCGTTCTTCTTCCTGGAAACGAGGAAGACTATAAGAGCGACGATTATTACAACCGCAACGATAGCGATGCCGACGATAAGTCCGGTGTTCATTCCGGCGCTTTCCGTTTCGGCGGCGGCAGCGGCAGTTTCGGCAGGTTCTGCAGCAGCTTCGGCGGGAGCTTCTTCTGCGGGGGGAGCTTCCTCTGCGGCGGGAGCTTCTTCTGCAGCCGGCGCTTCTTCTGCGGCAGCTTCGGCAGCAATTGCGGCGGCAGCCTCCTGAGCGGCGGCGGCAGCGGCGGAAAGGTCGGGAAGATCAACGCCGGCTTCAAACTCGACCGGAGTTATGGCGGAGTCGTCTTTCGTACGGAAAGCTTCGGCGCCGGCTTTGACTGCGAAGAAAGCGATATAATCGATATAAATCTTGTCTCCGTCAGCCATGTCTCCGTCAGCGCCCTTCCACATCGGGTCGAGGCGGATTCCGCTGCAGGCGCCCTGCCAGTTCCAGGCGTCAATGGGAGAGCCTTTTATGTTGGTGGAGGTATATATGTTGGAGTTCGGCAGATAGACAATATAAGTCTGCCAGACGTCAACGTTCGGGATAATGCTGATATGGGTGCATTCCGGACCCGCAAGAGAGTGACCGGAGCCGTCAGTTTTGGCAAACAGCTCGATCGAGGTGGCGGGGCTCGGGTTCTTTACCCGGACTTTCGCCCACTGAATCATTGACACGTCGGGAATATCGACGGCTATCATGACGTTCGGGTCGAGACCCTTTGCGGTAAATGCCCAGCAGTCGCGCTCGGAGGTGTCGTATTCAAGGGCGGTTATGGCGGAGCCGGCTTCTTCTATTGCCTTCTCTATCGCCGAACCGGTATACTTGCCGAAGTCCCAAAGCAGCTGAACGTCGGGGTCAACCGGAGGATTTTCGTTTACAAGACCTTGGGTAAGGTCGGCGGGAGTCGGGCCGTCTTCAAACTGGATCGGGGTAATGGCGGAGTCCATTTCGGGACGGAAGTTGAGCGCGTCGTCCTTGCTCGCAAAGAACGCGACATAGTCGACTTTGATGTAGTCGCCTTCGTTCATCGAACCGCCGGCGTCGGAGCCGTCGTCGCCTTCCTGCCACATCGCGTCAAAGCGGATTCCGCTGCAGGTGCCCTGCCAGTTCCAGGCGTCTATCGATACATTCGCCTTGAAGGTGTTAGCGGTATAGAGGTTTGCGTTCGGCAGGTAGCAGATGTAGGTGCGCCAGGTGTTGTCATTTGGAACAATGTCAACGTGGGTGCATTCCGGACCCGCGAGGGAGTGGCCGGAGCCGTCGGTTTTCGCGAAGAACTCGACCGCGGTTGCGGGGCTCGGGTTCTTGACGCGAATCTTCGCCCACTGAATCTTTGCCACGTCGTCAACGTCAACGGCTATGCCGACGTAAGGGTCGGAGTTCGTCGCGGTGAAAACGGCGTAGTCGGGGTGCGAAAGATCGTAATCCGCGTTGATGCTGTTGAATTCAGCGATGGCTGCTTCCATATCATTCGCGGTGGCTTTGCCGAAGTCCCAGAGAACGGTCGGGGGATTTGCGGCGGAGCTCACAAAGGTCATTGACGAAACGATGAGCAGCACGGTGATAATAAGGGGTAAAATCTTCTTCATGTATTTCATCCTTTCTGTTACGGCTTTTTCAGCCGAATTGTTCTGACCGGTGGATAGTAGCGTGGTTAATACCGGGTAAAAGGCGAGTAACTGCGCTCAAACCCAGTCTAACCTTATTATAGAACATTTTTGTTCTTTTGTCAAGACGATTTAGTGATTTATGGCAAAAAAGATGTATTTTTTAAAATATATAACCTTATTATTAATATCGGCGACTTTTTAACAAACACAGTTGTTTTTTCATAAAGAAACAAGCGGCAAGCGGTCAGACGCTTCTTGTTTGCAGCTGATAAGACGGCTTTTATAATACGGCTTCAATGTATATTTATGTAGGAACCGGACAGCCGCAAAACAGCCCGGAAATTTTACAAAAAAGGAATTTATGCATTTCTTCCCGCAATAATATATTTTTCGGTTGGTTCAAAGAAACGACTTTACAAAAAAGCAGAACAATAGTATAATATAAGCAGGATAAAATTTTACGGCTGCGAGGCCGCAAATTAAGCGGAAATAAGCCGCCGAACCGAGATCATTCTAAGGAAGGAAAATATAATGAAAATCGTAGTCTGCATCGGCAGCGCCTGCCATTTGAAAGGCTCAAGGCAGGTGATTGAACAGCTTGAACTGCTTATCGAAAGACATAATATCGCCGATAAAGTTGACCTGACCGGCACCTTCTGCCACGGCGACTGTAAAAAAGGCGTCTGCGTAACCCTTGACGGAAAACTACATTCGGTTTTGCCGGATAACGTCGGGGAATTTTTCGATACGATGATAATGCAGGGAGTTTAATGATGAAAGAAATAAACATCGGAGCAAAAGCCGAACACAAAATGACGGTAACTCCGGATGTAACCGCCGAAAAGGTCGGTTCGGGGCTGCTGCCCGTCTTTGCGACGCCGTCGATGATAGCTCTCGTAGAGCTTACCGCTTGCGAGCTGCTTGCGCCTTATCTTCCGGACGGCATAACGTCAGTCGGGACGGCGGTCAACATAAAGCACCTTTCCGCAACGCCTGTCGGAAGGGAAGTCAGGTGCGAATGCGAGCTTAAAGAGACCGACGGGCGGAGATTCCTGTTTTATGCCAAGGTTTACGACGAAGCCGGTCTTGTAGGCGAGGGCGAGCATGAGCGGTGTACGGTAAAAAGCGAGAGATTCATGGAAAAAACGCTGGCGAAATTTGAGATAACAGGGTAAGTAAAAGTTTTCACTTTTCTGCTTCAAAACACCGGACAGATGAAACATAAATAAAGGATCAGATTCATGAGTAAAATATCAACTGAAATCTCTAACCTTTTCTGTCCGCAGACGCTTTTTATCTACGGAACGCGGCGGAAGGACGGCGGAGCTGACTTCGGGCTTTTCTGCTGGATCAGCTATTATGCCGACGGCGGGCTTTGCATGATGGCGGGTATTTCCGAAGACAAGCTGACCCGCGACAATATCGAGAGCACCGGTGTCTTTTCTGCGAATCTTGTCACCGAAAAAACGCTTGCGCTTGCCGACTATTTCGGCTGCAATTCGGGTTATGACAAAGGGAAAATGGATATTGACGTCAATATCGAGAACGGTCGGGTGCTTGATGTTCCGGTGCTGTCGGACAGCCCGGTCGCTTTTGAGCTTGAAGTTTACCGCAAGGTCGAGCTTGATTCGGGGCGGGTCTATCTCTGCCGCATCCGCAATGTGCTTGCGGACGAGGAGCTTTTCGGCAGCGAAACGCTTGAAGAAAAAATGAAGCGCATCGCGCCGGTCTGCACTACCGGAAATACCTATTTCGGGTGGAACGGCGAAAGTATAGCCGCCTGGGGTGAGCCGGGGCTTTCTGTTAAGGCGGGAAAGGCGGTCAATATCGAGATACGGAAGCTGACAGAGGATCGAGCCGAGGATTATCTTTACTTTTTCGATGTCACACCGCACTCGACCGGCAAAGACGAACATAGGTGTTACTGCGTTTGCTGGGCGGGGGAAGACTGCGGCGGGCGCGACTTTACAACTGCCGAAAAACGCAGAGCGGTTGCCGCAGAATATATAAAAAGCGGCGCGCTTCAAGGCTATCTTGCCTACATAGGTCATAAAGTCGTCGGCTGGTGCAACGCCAACGCAAAATCCTACTGCTATGATTGCTTATCCTGGAAGATGTTTATGCAGGATATAAAGAAAGACGAACCGGAGATAAGGGTAAAATCCGTCTTCTGCTATGCCGTCGCTCCCGAAATGCGCAGAAAAGGTATCGCCGCGCAGCTGCTCTCCCGCGTTTGCGATGACGCCGCCGAAGACGGCTTTGATTTTGTCGAAGCCTACCCGAACAGGTTATTTGTCAGCGAGGAAGATGATTTCATAGGTACCGTAGGAATGTACGAAAAAGCAGGATTTGAGCCGTTTTACGAAGCCGGTGATAAGATTATCATGAGAAAAAACCTGAAACAAAGAAAGGGATAATATGGCAAACGAACCGTTTGACAACAGAAAATTCGATACCAAAGTCCAGTATATCAAATACATGGTGCTCCGCGAGGTCGCGCGCCGCAAATGGGCCGGCACCCTCGAAGCGGAGTGGGCGGATATACCGCGGGTAATCATCCCCGGCAATAAGCCCACCATGCGCTGCTGCGTCTATAAAGAGAGGGCGATTCTTTTTGAGCGGGTGAAAATCGCGATGGGAGAGGGACGGGCGGTCAAAGAGTCGGAACCGGAAAATCCGCATGTGATTGAAGTGATCGATATCGCCTGCGAAGAATGCCCATTCGGCGGCTATGAGGTTGTGGCGTCCTCCTGCCGCGGCTGTCTTGCGCACCGCTGCGCGGACGTCTGCCCGCGGGACGCTATCATCTTCAATGAACGCTATGAGGCGCATATCGATAAGGAAAAGTGCATTGAGTGCGGCGCCTGCGCCAAAGTCTGCCCCTTTTCGGCGATAGCCAATCGCAAGCGCCCCTGCGTCATCGCCTGCAAGGTAGACGCGATTACCACCAAAGAAGGGGAAGTCGCCGCCATCGATTACGACAAGTGCATCTCCTGCGGAGCCTGCGTGACTCAATGCCCCTTCGGCGCGATAACCGATATCTCGTTTATAACCGACGTGATCGACATCATTCAGGGCAGCGAAGATAACAAAAAACACAAGGTTTACGCCCTTGTCGCCCCTTCAATCTCCTCTCAGTTTAACTACGCAAAGTTAGGGCAGGTTATCTCCGGTATAAAAGAATTAGGTTTCCACACCGTCGTCGAAGTGGCGCTCGGCGCCGATATGGTAAGCTATCATGAATCGGCAGAGCTTGTCGAAAAAGGAGTGCTGACTTCCTCCTGCTGTCCCGCGTTTGTCGATTATATAAAGAAGAACTTCCCGAACCTCGAAAAATATGTCAGCGCAAGCCTTTCCCCGATGGGCGCGATAGCGAAATACATAAAGACGGTCGATCCCGGCTGCAAAACCGTTTTTATCGGTCCCTGCACCGCAAAAAAGGCGGAGGCGCAGCTTTCAAAGGTAAGCGAGTATGTCGACGCCGTCATCACCTTCGAAGAATTGCAGGCGCTGTTTGATTCGAAAGATTTAGACATCACAACCCTCGAAGAAGACGTCCTCGACAACGCTTCGTATTTCGGTCGAATCTTCGCCCGTTCCGGCGGTCTTACCGACGCGGTCCGCGAAGGTCTGCGCGAACACGGCGTAACCGAAGATAAATTCGAATTCAAGCCGATAATCTGCGACGGCATCGAAGCCTGCCGGACGGCGCTTTTGAAGCTCAGCCGCTCCCCGAAAGTTTTGGGCGGCAATTTCATCGAAGGAATGGCGTGCGCCGGAGGCTGCATCGGCGGCGCGGGATGCCTGACCCAAGGCAGGAAAAGCCGCTCCGGGGTCGACAAATACGGTATGGAAGCCCACGAAAAAACCATTAAAGACGCAATTTCGGTGCTTAAAGAATAAAAAAAATTCGACATCAAGCCGGATGAAAACACCATAAAATCAAAATCCGCTCATCGGCGCAAAGCCTTTGAGCGGATATCTTTATATAAAAATTAAGTTTCGGCGGTTTTGTCCGGCTTAATGTCTTCTGCAAGCTTCGACTTTCCGACTTTAACGCCGCCGCTTACAAATCCATAGCTGATAGCTTTTGTCGGACACGCTTTTTTGCAAAGCCCGCAGCGGATGCACTCGAGGGAGTTGCAGTTCTTTGTCGGGTCGACGTTCATCTTGCAGACGCGGCTGCAGGCGCCGCAGCTTACACACTTCGTCTCATCAAGCCGGTATTTGAAAACGGATATCCGGTTGAAAAGCGAATAAACGGCGCCGAGCGGGCAGATGTACTTGCAGAACGGCCGGTATATGAGGATAGAAAGCAGCACGGTTATTATAAGGATGGCGAGTTTCCACCTGAACAGAAAGCCCGCCAGAGCTCTCATCCCCTCGTTGAGTATGAGCAGCGGTATGCCCGCCATCGCCGTCCCGACGGGGCAGATAAGCTTGCAGAAATACGGCGAGCCGTTTCCGAAGTCGTTTGTCAGAAACATCGGCAGCAGGATGACGAATATCGCGAAGATAATGTATTTCAGCAGCCGCAGCGGCTTGTCGCCCCTGAAAGTCTTTATCTTTTTGGGGAAGGGAATTTTGTGCAGCAGGTCTTGGAAAAGTCCGAAAGGGCAGAGCCAGCCGCAGACAAAGCGCCCTATCAGCGCCCCGATGAGCGTAAGAAATCCGACGACATAATAGCTGAATTTGAATCCGCTGCTGCCGACGACTGCCTGCATTGAGCCGATAGGACATGACCCAAGCGCCCCCGGGCAGGAATAGCAGTTCATCCCCGGAACGCAGAGCTTTTTCAGTTCCCCCTGATAAATCCGCCCCTTTAAAAATCCGGCGACATAGCTGTTTGTGACCGCCGTCCAGACCGCCTGCGCGATGTGCCGCGGCGCTTCGCGCAGCTTTTTCTTTTTGGATTTCTTCTTCTCGCCGGGATTTTTGCTTTCCGCATTTTTGGGCGAAGCGTCCGTTTTATTTGTTTTATCCGTTTTGTCCATCTTATTTATATTATCCGATTCCGATGCACTCCATGCAGACCATAATTGCTTTTGAAAGTATGACCGCCGCTTCTCCCCGGAGGTACCCGAATATCACCGCGGCGGCGCCTATGATGCATAGCAGCGGTCCCGCCGAAGTAAGCAGGATTTTTGATAAATCAACTTTGGGTTTCAAGATTATCACTCCCCGAATTATTATTTCTGCTGTTAATCGTCATTATAAAAACATCGAAAACCGCTTTTTAAAAATATTTGACAGCGGTTTTGCGTTCTTTATTTTTTCTCTTTCTCCGCTTCCGCCGCCTCGCGGTCGAGCTTTCTGTTGCGGAAGTAGAGGGCGACATCGATCATTACCATCGTGACATTCAGATAATAGAAAAAATATGCTATATTGAAGTCGCCTTTAATCGTTTTCGCCGCGATACCGCAGAAATAGCCGAGGCAGATGAAGAACATGAACAAAAGGCTTTTGCCTTTCGCCGACCTTGCGCGCAGCGAGCGCAGGATGGAAATCGGCCAGGAAACGCCGAAAGAGATTATCATTATCATTTCGAGTATTTCAGAGAGTAATTTCAAATCCATTTGCGCTTTATACCTTCTTTCTTATATTATATCCTTATTATACACTTAATTTATGATTATTTCAACAGGTCAAGACTATAATCTTCGTTGTGACATGAAAAAAACCGGCGGTGTTGTTCCCGCCGGAGTCGTATTCTGAAATTTGCTCAGCTTATTTCGATTTCGCCTCTCGTGACGTCGGTTATGCCGACGGCGTCGAAGCTGCGGCGGGTGCGCGGGCTTTTGAGCATCGTCTCGCAGGCTTTCGCCCAGTTTTTGTAATGCTCGGTCGTCTTGTGCACATCCAGCGCCGCGTCGTCCTGCCAGATTTCATAAAGAGAGAAGCGGCAGGGGTCGTCTTTGTCGCGGAGGGCGTCGAAGCGGATGTTGCCCGCCTCTTTTACCGAACCCTCGTGGTTTTTGCGGGTAAATTCGGCGAATTCCTCGACGAATTCCTCTTTGACTTCAAGGTTTACAAACAGAATTTTCATTTGATTCCTCTTATTCTTAAAATAGCTATCAGCCGGATATGTCAGCCGGAGAGTTCCTGATACTGCGCGACTACTTTATCGATTGCCGCTGTGACTTTCGATTCGTATTTTGCGGTGAGCGAGGCGATGTCGGGATTCTTTTTCAGCGTCATGCCCTGATACTGATTGGCGAAATCCCCGAAGGAGTAGATACAGCCGAGGTCGTATACTCGGTTCGCAAGAATAATCTCAAGCATTTCGCCCGACTCGTTGTCGCGGGTGTATTTGCCTTGAAGATTGACTTCATAATAAGCCGGCTGGACGAGATTTTTCGACTCCGCCGCCAGCGCTTCAAGGATAATGCCGTCGCGGGAGGGATCGGAAATGGTGAGGGGAATGCTCATCAGACCGCAGGTATGCTGAGAAACGGTGCTGTAATAGATCTCCTGCTCTTCGGTATATTTCGGTATCGGCAAAACGCCGAAATCGGTTTCCGAAGCGCGCATGAATTCGATGTCGTCGAGACGCAGAAGGAAGAAAAGCCCCTGTCCGTTTTCAAACATCCTGGTATAAGCCTGGTCGCTTACGACGGAGGTGCCGTATACGTGCTGATTGAAGTATATATCATAATCGGTCGTCATTTCGATTATGTCGATGGTTACGCTGAAGTTCTTCTCGGTCGGGAAGCTGAATACCGGCAAGTCGTTTTCGTCTTTTGTTATAAAGCGTCCGCCGGCGCCGTGGAAGAAGAAAGTCATAGCGTCGGCTTTGGAAAGGAAACCGTATTGATCGTGAATCCCCATCTCTCCGTCGCCGTCAAGGTCGCGGGCGGCGTTCTGATACAGCTCTTCCGTTTTGTCAAGCGTCCATTTGCCGTCTTTTACGAGAGAATAAAGGTCGGGCAGACCGTAGCTTTCGGCGTAGCTTTTATTGAAAGCCATTCCCGCTGTCGCGTTTTTATCTATAACGTTGATGTCGGAAGCTATGAGATACAGCTGATGGTCGATTGAAAGCTGCTCAACCGCGCTCTGATCCCACCAAGGGGCGGAAAGGTCAAGGGTCGGAATATCGTGGTAATTCATGAAGATGCCGCCGGAAAGATATGTCGGCGTCTCATAAAGCCGGATGTATACCGCGTCCCAGGCGTCGTCGCCGGCGCTGACGGCTTTCTGAACCTTGCCGCCGATGGCGCCGAGTTCTTCAAGCTGAGAGGTTATCTTTATGTTCAGAAGCTCCTCTACGTTGCGGTTGCGCTCGTAAACGGCGTCGTTGAGGAAGTCGCCGTTCATTTCTTCGGCAACAAGGTCTTTGTTAATCCTTTCTTCCCAGCCGGTGTTAAACCAGTGGAGGAATCGGAAATTGTATCCGTCGAAGTCGGCGTCTTCGGGAATATCGGCTTTGTAAACGATATCTTCTTCGGCGGTTTCTGCGGTTGTTTCGTCAGCCGCCGTCTCCTGCGGTATTTCAGCCGCGTCGTCCTTGCCGCCTCCGCAGGCGGCGAATAGGGCTGAAAGCATCAGCGCCGCAAGAAGTATTGACATTAATTTCTGTTTTTTCATTTACTAACCTCCAATTCGGTTTGCAAAGAAAAACTATACGAGTTTCTTATAATTATTATATAATTAATCTATCCGCTCGCAGTAGAAGAACTCTACCGATTCGCCGTCGGGACCGAAGACGAAGGCGCAGGTGATCGCTATCGGATACGGGCGGCTTTGTTCAAGTCTGATTGTGGCGGGCGCCGACTTTTCCTTTGCGCCGAGCGAGAGGGCGAGGTCGAATTTTTCCTTGACCGTCTCTTTGCAGCAGACGTTGAAAGCTAAGTGACCGAAACGGCCGGCGGCGGGAAGATCTTCTTTTGACGCAAACATTTCGACGACTCCGGCGCCGGTGTCGAGCATCAGCGCCTCATTATCTCCTTCACCCCAGCCGAGGTGCTCTTTCAGACCTAAACCTAAGTAGAATTTCTTCGATTTTTCAAAGTCGCTCACATAGAGAGCTACATGATGGATTCCGGTGATTTTGGACATTATTTTGCCTCCTGTTTTTTTGTTTTTGAAATATATTATGGTATTTGCAGTTAAAATAATTATATAAACGAAAGACGCAGCCGCGCAGAGCAGTACGGATATAAGCGAGCAGTCAAAAAAAACTCGGAAAACGCAGTAAATCAGAAAAATCCTGCCGCAGATGCCGCCGGAGATATTTACAGCCCGCTCTCCTCTGATAAATTCCGGAAGAACCGCCGTAAAAGGGAAGAGATATAGCATCGGCAGCGCCCCGAATGTCGGGGAAAAGCGGAGGGTAAGCCATAAAGACAGCGCCGTCCGAGCCGCTGCCAATACTGCCAAAAGATACGCCGCGCCGGGGAGGGGAAAAGCCGATTTCCACGGCGTTTCTTTTCTGCCGAAAAAAGTTGCCGCTGCGGGAAGGGCAAAGCAGAACTGCCAGCCGCATACGGCGTGAACCGTCTGAGGCGTCGAGAGCCGCCATAAAGCGGGCAGGGCCGCCGCGCCGAGGGCGTATACAAATAGGAAGACGGCGCCGGCGCCGATCTTTTCCCGATATGACGGAAAGCCGAGTCTGACGGATGTAAGAGCTGCGGAAACAGCCGTAAAAGCGAAGATAATCGGCAGACGCTGCGCGGGGGATAAATAAAAACCGAACGGCCAAGGGGGCCATAACAAAACGGCAGCTATAAGCGACAAAAGGCAGGCGGTTCCGCATATAAGCGTAAAAACCGAAATCGCGCGGGTTTTGCCGACGTCATTTTTCATATCCGGATTTACCCTTTAGGTTAAGGCGATTTGCGGCGTTTCGAAGAACCGCTGCGCTTGTTCGAACCGCCCCGCTTGTTTCCGCTGCTCTTCCGTTCTGTCTGTTTCTGCTCGTTTTGAGTTTTCTTTGCCTTTATCGCGGCGTCCGCGCGCGCGGCGGCTTCTTCCCGCGTCTTCCGCTTTATTTCGGCGCGGCGATATGCGACATGGTCGCGGATTATCATCACACCGGTGATTACGGCCAATATCGACGATGCGCTTCCCGCGTAATACAACAGCTTCGGCAAGAGCATGAGCGCGATCAATATCTCAAAAACAGCCATCGCCGCATAAGTGGGAACGGTAAGGCGACCGAAACGGAAGCGGTCAAGCAGGATGCAGCCCGCCGCCGCGATAAGCGAGGGCAGCGCCGCTACGGTTAAAAATACCGTCTCCGCCGTCACATAGACATCAAAATCCTCCGTCATCAAAAGGACGATTATCGCCGCCTTGACCGTATATATCAGGAGCAGCAGGACTGTCAGGGTTATATAAGTGACAAAAAGCTGTCCGCCTGGGAGTTTATTCCCTCCGTTGCCGCCGCGCCGCGGTTCTTCCTGCAAATCTTTCATTTAAGCCTTGTCTTTTCTTGTTTGTCTGCGGTTTTATTATAGCATAAATCCCATCGATAGTCAAGCGGAAAATCCCGGTTTTCCGCAAGAGAAAGGCGGCTCCGCCGAGCGGAGCCGCCATATATAAGGCTTATATCAGTTGGTGCCGTAGGTTCCTGCGAGATCGGAGGTCTTCTCCGCGATGTTTTCTTTCGACTTGGAAGTCTTGATGCGCTTTTCCAGCTCCGTCCAGTATTCGGCGTCGCAGATCGGCAGCTTGACTTCGCGGTTGCCCTGCCAGCTTGAGAGAATCGCGGCGTTGCAGAGGGAAAGACCGTTGATGCCTTCGCATCCGGGGGCGATGATTTCGGCGCCGTTCAGAATCGCGTCGACAACGTTCTCGCGGATACCGTTGTGCTGCGGACCGCTGCCGCCGACAACCGGAATTTCCTCAGTCGACCATTCGCACTTCTTGAAGCCGCTGTCCGACTGGAAGCAGTATTCGCGCTCGTCCATCGAAAGCTTGGTGAATTTGATAACTCCGCCCTCAAGCACGAGTTTGCCCTTGGTGCCGCTGATTTCGAGGCGGTTGGTTCCGGGGCATTCGCCGGTGGTGGTGATGAATACGCCGGTTGCGCCGTTTTTATAGCGGGCGAAAATGGTAACGTCGTCTTCGACTTCGATATTGTGATACTTGCCGAAGTCGCAGAAGCCGACTACGCTTTCCGGCATTCCGACGATCCACTGCCAGAGGTCAAGGTTGTGCGGAGCCTGATTCATAAGCACTCCACCGCCCTCGCCCGCCCATGTGGCGCGCCAGCTGCCGCTGTCGTAATAAGACTGAGTGCGGTACCAGTCGGTGATCAACCAGACGACGCGCTTGAGATCGCCTATCTCGCCGCCCTGAACCATCTCGCGCAGCTTGATATAGTGCGGGTCGGTTCGCTGGTTGTAGTCGATCGCGAAGACGAGGCCGGATTTCTTTGCGGCTTCGTTCATCTCCTTGACTGCTTTGGTGTAAACGCCGGCAGGTTTTTCAAGCAGAACATGAAGCCCCGCGGCGAAAGCGTCTATCGTCATATCCGGATGCAGGTAGTGCGGGGTCGCGATGATGACGGCGTCGCAGGTGCCGCTCTTTAAAAGATCCTTGTAATCGAGGAAGCGCGGAACTGCTTCGCCGAACTGCTCCTTCGCCCAGTCGAGCTGACTCTGGCGGTTGTCGCAGACAGCGCCTAAAACGGCGTTTTTGGTGTTGCCCTTGAAAATCTCGGATGCGTGTCCCCGGCCCATATTACCGATGCCGATTACACCGTAACGTACTTTATCCATACTTATGCTCCTTTATATAAATAATAATAATAATAGCCGTTTGTAAAACCCAAAAAACCATACGGCATATGGCTTTCCGGGAATAATAACCACTGATTTTTCTCTGTTTCTGCGGTATGATTAAAGCGGCAAACAACAACCACGCCGACAAAAGAGGAGAAAAAATCATGCGAAAGAAATTTGTGCAGATGTCATTATCAGACATCTGCGACGATGTGTCACATGAAGCTGATCCGCGCTTTATCGCAATCTCTTTATATTTTGAACCCTTCACCTATCTAACGAATAAGTTTTATATTACATCCACACATATCGGATCATAAAGTATAAAACATATCCCCAGCTAAAAATCCCATGCAGAATTGCCCATCCCACAGAATTCCATGTTACAAAGGAAATAACCATAGCTAAGCATGTTCCGAAGGAAACACCGATCTTTACCGCATTTCCCACATTGAAACCCTTAGTTTCAACAGTAACCTTGTTTTCATTATTACTCAAAACAGTTCTCCCTGAACATATAAATCAACAAAATTTGCCGTACGGCTATATTATACCGCTAATTTCCGATTTTTGCAACCTTTTTGACGAATTTTACGAAAATATTATTAAAAATATGTCAGACGCCTTCGATTATCAGCTTTGTCCAGCTCATGTACTCCCGAACGAGCATCGCCGCTTCCCCCAGATAACCGGCGCTTTTCGAGGCGCGCATGAAATATTCGCCTTCCTTGACGCCGAGAGAGACGAGTATATGCCTTGCCCGAAGCAGGTGCAGTCCCGACGAGACGACTATCATCCGCCTCCCCCGAAGCTCCTCTGCCGAATTGATTATCTCAAGGGCGTTTTTGAAATTCTCGACGGTATTTGTCGATTTATCTTCCATATACAGCCTTGAAGGCGGGACATCCCGCCTGTAAAGGTAGTTATACATCGACTGCGCCTCGCTCATAGGCTC
>JGI24712J26585_10002139_pt1 | contig 16381 bp, 13 predicted proteins | sample BioPla3DNA2_FD_26585 | JGI IMG/M metagenome (IMG submission 26585) | reverse complement strand
ACAGTGGTTGACCGTGTATTTCAACAGGCAATTACACAGGTACTTTCCCCTATTTATGAGGAGCAGTTCTCGGAGAACAGTTATGGTTTTCGACCTAAACGAGGTGCACACGATGCGCTGAAACAGTGCCAGCGGAATGTTAATGATGGCTATGTATATGTGGTAGATATGGATTTAGAGAAATTCTTTGATGTAGTGTGTCAAAGCAAGCTCATTGAAGTATAGTGGAGACCTGCTATATCTTCCCATAAATTATAAGACGAGTAATAATCCTATTTACAGCCTATCTATTATCATTGAGGAGTATGTGGATCCTGACATGATTAAAAACAGATTAAATGATCTTTTGCAGGATTATCCTCAATTAAAAATAAGAAGTTATTTTACAGAATTAAATGATATTAAATCGTCATTCTCCATACTGTTTATATTATTGCAGGCTATTATTACTTTGTTTTTTATTATTGCAATTACTAATACAATTAATATTGTTAATTTAGATTTATTATCTAGAATTAAAGATTTTACCTTATTTGAAATTAATGGTATGACTAGACGTGACTTGATAAAATTATTACTTTTTGAATATGGGTCTAACTTAATAAGGGCAGTAGTCTGCATCTTTATTTCAAGTTATTTACTATCCTATATTATTAGAACGTTTTTGGGGGATGAATATATGATATTTGTTAACGCAAGAGCTATAATATATAGGATAATTAACAATCAATATGAAGTATTAGTTCAAACACGTAATAAGCCAAATGAACCGAACTTTTTTGAATTACCGGGGGGACAAATAAATGAATATGAATCAATAATAGATGCTTTAAAAAGAGAAGTTAAAGAAGAGACGGGTCTGGATATATATTATATTGAAAACTTAAAGACAAAAATATTAGTTGAAGGTGGAGAAAATGACTTTACTATCGAATGTATAAAACCATTTGCGGTTTATCAAACGCTTAAAGGTCCGGTTGATTCATTCGGAGTATTTTTTAAATGTATGAGTAAAGGAGAAATATGCAAAAATGGAGATATGTCTTTAAATCCTCAATGGATGAATAAAAAGGATTTAGATCTTCTGCTCACTAATGATAAAGCTTTTTCACCTATTGATAAAGCTGCAGTAATTATGTTTTTTGAAGAGTTAAATGCGGATATTTAATGTGTTTCCATTTTGCGGTAAAGATTAAATTCCTATTTTGTTTTTCTCGTAAACTTTACCGTCTAATATATACCAGCAAAGAAAAGGAGGCCTAAATATGAAGAGACTTAAAATAATATTTGCTTTAGCACTTGTGTCTTTGATTGCTGTTATGGCAGTCGCCTGTAAAAGAAATGATAATTTGCCTGAGAATAAGCAGGAAAATGATACTCAGGATGAAAAGCCGATAGAATCCGAAAAACCCAATGATGATGACAGAGATTCAGAAGAAGAAACACCGGTAACTATTGAAAATGATGATAATGATGATGCTGCAGAGGATGATCCAAAGAAAATAATTGAGGCCACATCAGAGCAGGTAATCAAAGCTATCAGCGAAAAGGATACGGATGCATGGTCGGAATTTGTTCATCCTGAAAAGGGATTAAGATTTACACCATATACATTTGTATCCACGGAGAACGATGTTGTCTTTACAAAGGAAGAGATAAAGGATTTCTTTAATGATACTAATGAATATCTATGGGGTTTTTATGATGGTACCGGTGATGAGATTAGGCTTACACCCGGTGAGTACTATGATAAATTTGTCTATTCGGAGGACTTTAAGAATGCCCCTGAGATAGGATACAATGAGGTGCTCAGCTTTGGAAATGCTTTAGAAAATCAATTTGAGGTATACGATTCTCCGATTATTGTTGAGTTTTACTTCCCCGGATTTGACGAGCTATATGAGGGAATGGACTGGAGAAGTCTACGATTGGTATTTGAAGAATACGAAGATGATTGGAAGCTGGTCGGCATTATTCATAATCAATGGACAATTTAATGCTCACAACACAAAGAATCAATATAAAATCAATATTAGACAAGCTGTTTCATAATGCAGATATGTGTTATCTTATTATGGACAGCTTTCTTATTGAATAGGAAAGAAACTATGTTAATATTGTTTATAGTTTATAAAAGATATATAATTAATTATATGCCTAATTTAGCCAATTATTATAGTATGATAATTAGTGTCATGTTGACATAGTTATTCTTATAAAGTAGAATTTGTGATAGTGTGAGATTGTTAATATTTATATAAATAAACTAGTTTTATACCGTAGATAAGGGGGTTTTTATATATGAAAGTCAGCATAATTATGCCCTTTCACAGAGGGCTTCATTTTCTTGAGGATGCTCTGGAGAGCTTAAGAGAACAAAGCTTTAAGGATTTTGAGGTTTTGCTTATCTGTGATCATGTCGAAGAGAACATTGACGGATGTATCAGAGAATACAGCAAAGACTTAGACCTGAAAGTTACTCATCTAAGGGACAAGACAGGAGTGGCAGCCGCCAGAAATCTTGGCTTATCCTTGGCTAAGGGCGAGTATATATATTTTCTCGACAGCGATGATTATCTTGATGAGAACGCTTTGGAGTTAATCGTAGCTAAGGCAGAGAATGAAGATGCTGATGTAGCATATGGTAAAAAGACCTGGACTTGGTTTCAAAGGAGTCTTTACTTGCGAAAGCTTTATGAGGATGTGGAATCTGACGAGAACGAAGATGATGAGAGTGAGGAAGGCTCAGATAGTGATAAGGATAGTGATTCATCTGATTCCGGTCAGGATAAGGAGGACACCAATTCTCACAAAGACAGCTCTATACAGGATGATGAGAGTGATGAGAAGAATAATGACCTATATGTTGATAACAACGGTGAATTTCTAACTGAGGAAGAATACATCGAATATAAGAAGAGGCGTGCCTTTTGGGAGTTGTTCATACGAAGAAAGAGTGTTAGAAGCGTAACCGTACTTCACGTTCTAATGAAGAGGCAACTAATAGAGGAAAATAATATAAGGTTTAATGAGGATATTATCTTCCTGTCGGACTATCCCTTCGTAATGCAGGTTCTTGATAAGGCAGAACACTTTAGTGCCGAGATGGAATCCATATATATTAAGCGTAATCATAATGATTCCATTAACTTCCCATCATTGGGACAGATGAAGGGAAGCAAGAACTTTGAGGAGTATTTGATGACATATGAATATGCCAAGACTCTGGTAGACGGAGACAGTGAAATAAGAGCACGCTTGGACAAGAAGATAATATATTATATCATTAGATATTTTGCGCCTAAGCTAAAGAGGGAGAAGGATTCTCCTTTGGTGATTGAGCGTTTTAACATACTTCACGGCTTGATATCTAAGATGGACAGAAATCTTCTTCGTTCATATAAAAGATATAAGAAAAGGATTATAAAGGCATTTTATAAAGGTGATATTAAGAAGGCCAAAAGAATCGTCACTGTACATTTGGCCAGGAGAAAGCTTAATTCACTCTTTAAGAATAAAAGAGAGTTTCCTAAATTCTTATACAGAAAGCTTTTTCTTAAGACAACACTTAAGGATAATTGGGTATTTTGCGAGAGCTTTTTTGGTAAGAATTATTCAGACAGCCCCAAATATGTTTATGAATATCTTCAAAAGAATTATCCGGGAAAGTATAAATATATCTGGGTTATAGATAAAAAAGGTACTAAAATACCATACAAGCATACCAAGGTAAGAAGGTTCAGTATCAGGTATTGCTATTATCTTGCACGTTGCAAATACTATATATTTAACAGTAGGCAGCCGGTCTGGATTGTAAAAAGAGAGGGAAATGTATTCCTGCAGACATGGCATGGAACTCCCCTAAAACGTCTGGTGTTTGACCTTGAGGACATTAATTCCGCCACTCCAAAATATAAGAAGATAACATATAAGCAGTCAAGGTCTTGGGATTATCTTATTGCAGCAAACAAGTATTCCAGTGATATATTTAAGAGATGCTTTATATATGACAAGATAATGCTTGAGACAGGATACCCCAGAAATGACATATTACACTGGGATAATAAAGAGGAAATAGCAAATGAATTAAGAGACAGATTAGGGATACCAAAGGATAAGAAGACCATACTCTATGCTCCCACATGGAGGGATGATGAGTATTATACCAAGGGTCAATACAAATTTAGCCTTAAGCTCGACCTACAGCTTATGAGGGAAGAGTTGGGTGATGAATATGTGATTCTTCTTCGTACCCATTACTTCATAGCGGATTCCATCGATATAACGGGTCTGGAGGACTTTGCGTTTAATTTTAGTAAATATGATGATATATCGGAATTATACCTTATATCAGATTATTTAATTACTGATTATTCGTCAGTATTCTTTGACTATGCCAATCTTAAGAGACCTATGCTTTTCTACACCTATGATTTAGAGAAATACAGGGATGTGCTTCGTGGCTTTTATATTGATATAGAGGAGGAATTGCCGGGACCTTTACTGTTTACAACAGAAGAAATTATCAATGCAATTAAGAATATCGATGATATAACGGAAAAATACAAGGATAAATACGATGTATTTTATGAAAAATTCTGTGCCTGGGAGGACGGACAAGCTTCACGCAAGGTGGCAAATGCTGTATTTGGCTTAAATGAAACGACATAAGGAGGAATATGAATGGATGAGCATAATATACAAGTTAGTATTATAATGCCTGTCTATAATGTGGAGAGATATCTTAGGCAATGCCTGGATAGTCTGTTTTCACAGACACTGCAAAAGATTGAAATAATCGCCGTGAACGATGGAAGCACTGATAACTGTCTTCAGATATTAGAGGAGTATCAAAGCAGGTATCCGAATATAATGAGGATTTATTCCACAGAGAATAGAGGCGTAAGCCATGCCAGAAACTATGGTCTGAAAAAGGCAAAAGGCGAGTATATACTCTTTGTGGACAGTGATGATTTTATTGAAAAAGATATGTGTGAAAAGCTTTATAATAAAGCGGTTACCGATAAAAATGATATCGTAATATGTACCCGATATAATGTATATGAGGACAGGCATACCGGCGAGCTTAACCGTGAGCATATTATAATGGAGCTTATTAACAGAAGCTTTAATCTCTATGACCATAAATACGAACTTGCTCATATTCTTCCTTTTCCTTGGGACAAGTTATTCAAACGGGAGCTTCTGGAGGGAATGGAGTTTCCTGAGAAGATGAGGTTTGAGGATATTGTATTTGTCTATCAGGTCGTAGTAAAGGCTACGAATATCGGTATTGTTAATGAGCCTTTATATAATTACCGTAAGACAACTCAGGGTGGTTTTTTGAATACCTTTTCAAAACAGACACTCGATATTATTAAGGCCTTTGAATTGGTATTTGATTATATGGAGAAGAATAACTATATGGAGCATTTTCATGCCGAGCTTGAGTTCATATGTACGAGGCATTTTCTGTTTAGGTATATCACCCTTTTTAAGAATGAGAACAGGGGCAAGGGTAAGCTTGACATAAAGCTGGACATAATCAATAAGACACAGGATTTTCTCGACAGCAGGCTTCCCAATTGGAGAAGTAATAACTACCTGTTGTATTCATCCGGTTGGTTAAGGAATAGGCTTCCGCTTTTTACGAATCGAAAAAAAATGGTGCGTATGACAAAGATAAGAGAATATATGCCCAATAGAATATATGATGCACTTAAACGCATCAGAAATTTATTCGCTATGATTAACAGATTCAGAAAAAGCAGGCAAAAACTTGCTCTGATCAATAAAAAGTTCCCGATTATTTCAATAATGCTGGGAAGAGGATTGGTTTGCTATACCAATTTATATGAAAAGCTGAAAATTAAACCTAAGGATATATTACTGGAATCCAAGCATGGAGAGGATATCGCAGGTAATATATTTGCACTCCTTAAGGAGCTGACTAAGGATAAATATAAGGACTATAATATTAAGCTGGCCATGACCTCGGGCTCAAACAGAGACTATGGAAAGCTTCTTGAAATGTACGGTATTAAGAATGTTGAGATTATAGAGATATACTCAAAAAGTTATAAAAAGGCACTGGCATCAGCCAAATACTTAATTACCGATACAAGCTTTCCCCCTTATTTTATTAAGAAGAAGGGACAGGTGTATCTAAACACATGGCATGGTACTCCTTTAAAGGCCATGGGAAGAATCGTGCCGCAAAGAGAATATGCCCTGGGTAATATTCAGCGTAATTTTCTTATAGCTGATTATCTTTTATTCCAAAATGATTTTTCTAAGGAAATGTTCTTACGGGATTATATGATTAAGAATATATATCCCGGAAATACTCTGGTATCGGGTTATCCCAGAAACTCAATTCTGCTTAATGATAAACGTAGAGAAGCTATCCGAAACGAATGTAATATAAATGATAAACAGGTAATAGTATATATGCCCACCTGGAGAGGGCTTCTCCACCAAAAGGAAACTGACAGGCAATTGAGACAGCTGGACGAATTCTTTTCTGAGATAGATAACAGACTTGATGATTCCGAAATATTCTATGTTAAGCTTCATCCTTATGTGAAGGATAGGATGGATTATTCGATATACAGTCATATACGGGAATTTCCTGAAGAATACGAAACTTATGATTTCTTAAATGCCAGCGATATGCTTGTAACGGATTATTCCAGTATTATGTTCGATTACGGAGTTACTAAAAGAAAGATAATCCTATTTACATATGATAGGGAGGAATATCTAAAGGACAGGGGCTTATATCTGGATTTAGATGCCCTGAGATTACCTGTTACCGAGACAGTAAATGAGTTGATTGAGGAAATTAAGAAAGAACATAATGGGTATCATGAATTTTATGAAAGATTCTGTTCCAATGATGACAAAGATACCCCCGAGAAAATTTGTGAAGAGTTGTTAAGAGACCGCAAGACGGAGAAAAGCAAATCAACGGGAAGAAAGAAAATTCTTATATATATGAACGGCTTTAAAAATAACAAGTTTGAAATCAGGAATAAATTTAACAAGATAAATAGTTTGAATACGGATAATTATGATATATACGTCTGTATGAAAGCGGATGAGGCCAAGATGAATACCCATTTGCTAACCTTACTTAGCAAGGATGTATCGTATTTTCCGATTATTTTTGAGGTAGGCTTTAGACGGTCTGAGTATTTCAGAATAAAGTTTATCGGAAAATTCGCAAAGGGAAAAGCTTATAACAAGTGCATCGACAAGGTTGTCAGACGCGAGAAGTATAAATACTTTGGAGACGTGGAATTCGATTATGTTCTCCATCATTCAAGGTTAAACCTATTGGAGCGTCGGTTGTGCCATCATCTGGGGGATAAAGTCATCGCTTCAGACAATGTATCAGAAGCTCTGCTTAATCAAGCAGAGGGGGATGGAGGAAAAGCATGAAAGTAGGAGTCATAACATTTCATAGTGCCAATAATTATGGCGCGGTGCTTCAGACCTGGGCATTGCAGAAGGTGTTGAAGAATCTCAACACCACAACCGGTGTAATCAATTATCACCCGGATATTATTGATGGCTTATATGACCCTATGAAGCTAAAGAAAGGTCTGTCCCGTAGTCTGTTGAAGCTAAAGCTGTATATTAGAAACAAGGACAGTCTGGTCAGGTATAATAAGTTTCAGTCCTTTTTGAAAAATAATATAAACCTTATCGGAGACTATCGGACATATAAGGAACTTTTAGATGCCAAGCTTGATTTGGATGCATATATTGTGGGAAGCGATCAGGTATGGAATCCTACACATACAGGAGGATATGATCCGGCATATTATCTTGAATTTGCCAAATCAGGCAGCAAACGGATATCCTATGCGGCAAGCCTGGGTACCGATTATATAGTAAGCAGATATAAAGACGATATGGCTAAAGCCCTTCAATCCTTTACGAATATATCAGTCAGAGAAAGAAGCACGCAGGCATTGATTGGCGAGTTGGCTGGAAAGCCTGTTGATGTAGTGCTGGACCCGACTCTCTTGCTCGACAAGGAAGACTATGATGAGATAAAGGTCAGCAGTAAATATAAGAAGCCTTATATACTGCTTTATTCAATAGAAAAAAATCCTCAGCTTATAGAATTTGCCAATAAGATATCGCTGTCCCTTGGAATGCCGATACTCCAAAGAAGACCGTCCAATGGACTTATTAATCAGATGGAGCCGTTCTATACAGCTAATGCGGGTGAATTCTTAGGGCATATAGAATCAGCCTCATATGTTATAACCAATTCATTTCATGGGACTGTATTTTCAATCTTATATGGGAAGCCATTTGTATCGATGCTCCATTCTGATACCGGCAAAAGGACAGAGGACCTTCTGACTGATCTTGGACTGACATCCCATATACTATATGATATAAATGATTTTGATAATTTTGATATATTCAAATTTGATAACACTGAAGAAACCATGGAACGAATAATGAGACTCAGAGAAGCATCAATGAGCTTCCTTAGAAGATCACTGGAGTAAGTACGATTATACTGGAGGTATCGGAATGTATGAATATAAAAGAGGAAAATATAGACTAAGGAAGCGTATAGGGCTGCTTTTGTTTTGTGTCCTTATTACTGCCTTTTTATCATCGTGCAGCTTATTTATGCCTACATTTTCAGATTTATCTGATTCTACTCATGTATCTACAGATGTATCTGATGCTACTCCGACACCTACAATGGAGCCTAATGCTTATCAGGCCCAGAACACAACACCGATACCGACACAGGAACCAACCGCAATATCAACACCGATACCTGCAGAGGATTCGTTTACGATGCCGATACCGGAAGGGGAGCCGACCTCGACGCCGATACCGACTAAGGAGCCGACTACGACACCGATACCTGCAGAAGATCCGACTACGACGCCGATACCGTCTAAGAAACCGACTTCAGCACCGACACCTACAAAGGCACCTAATACGGTACCGACAACTCCTCCTGTACAGGATGCCAAGCCAACAACTAAGCCGAAGCCAACGCCTACTCCAAAACCGGAAGCAAATTCTTCGGATTACAGACAGATGGCATTGAACATAATCAAGAAGATTATTACACAGGATATGGAGGATGTAGAAAAGATTAAAGCTGTTCATGATTATATAGTAGTGAATACAAAATATGATACGGAGGCCATAAAACAGAAAAACATACCCGATTATGTATATTCTGTTGAAGGTGTATTGGTAAAAGGTAAGGCGGTATGTCAGGGGTATGCAGAGACCTTTCAGCTATTTATGGAGCTCCTTAATATTGAATCACGGATTGTAGTGGGTACAGAATTACTAAGCAATATAGGTCATGCCTGGAATATGGTATGCCTTAATGATAAGTGGTATCATATTGATGTTACATGGGATGACCCTGTGCCTGATCAGGGTGAGTCGATTCGGTACAAGTACTTTTTAATAAGAGATGTTGACATTGATGATGACCACCAATGGAATAAGAGTGATTATCCTAAATGTGACAGCTCAGATTATCTTTACTATATTTATAAGGATTATATAGTGGATTCAATAGATAATGTCGAGGCTAAGTTCATGGAGCAGTATGATATGGGATTAAGGCGGATAACCATATTATATCCTGAGGAAGGGATGCCGGACTTTACATTTATGCAGAAATACGATTATCTGTGGAAAATTGTAGATGGTGTGAAAACGATAAACTATTCCTATTATCCTATATGGAGTCTGGGCGATTACTATGTATTGACAGTAATAATGGAATAAATAAAGCTTAAACGAATAATAACAGGCTGGATAAATTGTCCAGCCTGATTAAATTCATTAGCAGATTAAATTATTATAATGGTTTCTCCGGTTTCTTGTCATGAATATTGGGTGACAGCCACTCTGTGTTTTGGGGGAAAGGTTTCTTTTTGAAGTCTTCCTTGGTAGGGAAAGGCCAGCATACCTGCTGCTTCTGAAGTAATTTTATACATAGATAGATAACGGATTTATCAGTAAACTCCTGGAACTCTTCTTCGTTAGGTATCTTATCAATGGATTTACCCTTTTCATTTATATCTGCGTCATATATAGCTGACCATTCGAGCTCACAGAAAACAGGCTCATTGAAAATCTCAATATTAGATCTGTCAGCTTCTCTGATATCCTTACCCATTCTCTTATCATCAAAGTATCTTGCCACCATGGAAGGCGGATTAGGTATGATTTGAGGTGTTGCGCCACAGAAATCTACCTTGGTGTAGAATTTAAACGGAACATGAACGGTTGTATCCTTGATTACACCGGATATGGTATTGTGCTTTGAGCAGGTTTTCGTAGCATATTCAATATTCTTTCTGATATATCCCTCGATAAATACTTTATTGGTAGTAGAGATATATCTACATTGTTTTAAGAAAATTTGCTTATCGATTCTTTTGATTTCATAAGCCGGCTCATTAAGCCTGATTTCTGCTTCGGAATCGATCTGCACCACGAATTCGGATAAAACTCTTGCAATCTTGAAGTCTCCTCCCGGCCATGGATGATTCTCAGCTTCTGTCAATGTCTCAGATTTTATTACCCGTGCCTCACAATCCTTATCGCATTTGTTAACATAAGTCTCAGAGCTTAACACTGTTGCACTTTTGGATTTAATATAGTTATCCATATTTCACCTCCATTTTTATATAAGAAGCTTTTGTTGCTTCCACTATATAATATGCAACAAATATAAAAATGTGTTGAAATATGGCTTAAAATGTCGAGACTGCTTATATTTAGGCAGTCTGTTTATATCTGAGTTTTCAAGCTTCTCCTAATCTATATTTCATTTCAATTTTTCGGTTAATCAGTTCGAAGCACATTCTTCCGTTATGATAAGGGCATTTCCAAAGTCCGGCTATTTCCATATCTTTTATAGGTGAGCCGTCCTTATGAAGCTCATTAAACCATTCAGAGCCTTCTCTTTTATCAATTATATTTTGCTTGATATATGTCCATATCCTGCCTGCCGTATCAAGATAATCGGTTCTTAGGGGATTTTTCTGATACCCGTTTACAAAGCCTAATATTGCCTCTGCCTGAACCCACCAAACCTTTTTTGTATCAACAATACCATTTTCACATTCATAATATACCGATGAACCGTTATCCAGTGCCACCTGATGGACATGGTTCGCCAAATCCTTTGTTATTACCGAAATCCTCTTCGTACAATCCGTATCACCAATCACCTCACAGGCTCTGTCAATAAGCCAGGATGCCTCTATATCATGTCCATAGGAGTGTAAATCAATTAATGACTTCCATTCCATATCAAAAAACACATCCAACCTGCGAAGCGTTGGATTATAGACTTTTTCGACGAGCATATCAAGCATCTTTCGAATGCAGGCTGCCACCGTTTCATTACCGTCCACTCTGTAAAGCTCGGTATAAGCTTCTATCAGGTGCAGCAGTGTGTTCATTGTACGGCTGGCCATTACACCGTTTTCAGACAACTTCTCGTTGGATACCGGATTATATCCTCTATCAAGGGCTTCCAGATAACCGTCCTCGTCTTTACATAGGGTTTCTATTTTATTAAATATATCATATGCTAAGGCTAAGGCCTCCGGATTTCCTGATGCGTCAAAGTATGAAGCCAGTGCATAGACAGCAAACGCCTGATTATATGTATGCTTACTGTCATCATGAGGTTTTCCGTCATAGTTTACAGTCCAATATATACCGCCGAATTCCTTATCGACAAAACGGTTCCTTATAAACTCATAAGCATGGTCTGCATAGTCAAGATATTTCTTGTCATTCAAAGTAAGACAGGCATTAGAGAAGAACCAGAGAATACGGCTGTGGTATATACCTCCTTTAACTGCCTGATGGTTTTGTTTTAGATCATAACTCATCTCCCCATAGAACCCACCATGCCTGTCGTCCTTAAGTCGCATCCAAAATGGGAGGAGATTATTAATTAAATGCTCTTTAACCTCTTTTATCACCATGTTTTTGCCTCTTGTCTTGACTATTGTATCTATTAATAAAAAGATTATCACTCAAGCAAATAAATGTCAAGAATTTGCAATTAAAACTAAGTAAAAGATAACTTAAAATAAGTAAGCAGGAGTATAGGGTCCTGTAATTAAGGGAGAACCCAAAGTACTTTGCATTAGTAGAATAAAATACATTGACATAATTATGAAAAATAAATTATAGTACAAGTAAAGATATATAAGTTACTATTAACATAAGTATCTTAAAGAAGGGAGAATGCTATGAAAAGGGAAGCCAGAATGGTGGTCGATAAGGAATTTAAGATTGACGAGATTGATGATAAGCTATATGGTTCGTTTATTGAGCATTTGGGAAGAGCTATCTACTCCGGAATATATCAGCCGGATCATCCTACAGCTGACGAGGAAGGATTCAGAAAGGATGTTATTGAGCTGGTTAAGGAGCTGAGGGTACCTATAATACGCTATCCCGGTGGAAACTTTGTTTCAAATTATTTCTGGGAGGATGGTGTTGGTCCCAAGGATAAAAGGAAACCAAGGCTTGATTTGGCATGGACAACATTGGAACCTAATCTGTTTGGTCTGAATGAATTTGTATCCTGGGCTAAGAAGGCCGATACCGAGGTTATGATGGCGGTCAATCTTGGAACAAGAGGAATTGCCGATGCATTAAACCTATTGGAATACTGCAATATAGATGCTGACAGCTATTATAGTCGGATGCGCCGAGCCCATGGTTATGAAAAGCCTCATAACATAAAGATATGGTGTCTGGGTAATGAGATGGACGGGCCGTGGCAGGTGGGTGCAAAGACTCCTAAGGAGTACGGAAGAATTGCAGAAGAGACCGCAAAGGCCATGAAGATGATAGACCCCTCCATTAAACTGGTTTCATGCGGCAGTTCAGGCGTTGGAATGCCTACATTCCCCGAATGGGAGGCAATTACCTTAGAGCATACATATGATTATGTGGATTATGTATCCATGCATCAGTACTATGACAATAAAGCCAATGATACGGCTGATTTCCTTGCCAAATCCATGGACATGGAGCGGTTCATCAAGAGTGTTATTGCTACTTGTGATTATGTTAAGGCTAAAAAGAGAAGTAAGAAGGATCTGATGATAAGCTTCGATGAATGGAATGTATGGTATCATTCCAATGAAGCGGACAATCAGATTAGAGAAAGGAAACCATGGAGCGTAGCCCCGGCACTCTTGGAGGATATATATAACTTTGAGGATGCCATCCTTATTGGTCTTCTTCTTATCACGATGATGAAGCATGCCGACAGAGTTAAGATGGCTTGCCTGGCACAGCTTATAAATGTCATTGCACCGATTATGACCGATGAAAAGGGAGGAGCATGGAGACAGACCACATTCTATCCATTCTTACATGCCTCACTCTATGGTCGCGGAATAGCATTGAAACCGGTAGTAAAGACAACAAAGCACGATACAGCAAATTATACGGATGTGACTGATGTGGAGGCAATAGCGGTATATAACCCTGAAAATGAAGAGGTCACTATCTTTGCGGTTAATAGAAATATTGAGCATGATGTATACTTCACCGCTGATCTGCGTGGCTTTGAAGATTATAAGGTACTGGAATATATCGTTATGGAAAATGATGATATGAAGGCGGTTAATACCCTTAATAGTGAAAAGGTTAGACCGGAACATAAATCAGAATATACCTTTGAAGGAGGCATCTTCACCACTAATATGAAGAAATGCTCTTGGAATGTAATCAGACTAGGTAAATAACTTCTATTGATTACCGATACCAATATTATTCAAATTATGTTATACTAAATAATGAGCGGATTAACACAGGATGTTTAATCTGCAAATTAACATGTAATGAAAGATTACTTATAAGGGAGCATGGGCAATGAACATTGCATATTTTTTAAAGACTAAAGGTGAGGTTGCGTATCTATATGACAGCTACACACTAAGGCAGGGACTGGAGAAGATGCGTCACCATGGACATTCAGCGATTCCGGTATTGTCCGATGACAATAAATACATAGGAACCATCAGTGAAGGAGATTTTCTGTGGTACCTGGTTGATGACAGAAAGAATCGACTATATAAAACCAGCTTGAAGAGTATTGAAGAAATTAAAATAAGGGATATATTTAAGAAGGGGAAAAACCCGAGTGTCCGTATAACAGCTACTATGGACGAGATGCTGATGAGGGCAATGGATCAGAATTTTATCCCTGTGGTAGATGACAGAAATTATTTTATCGGTATAATTACCCGTAGAGATATTATGCGTTATATCAACTCCAAATTAACTGAGAATGATATAAAATGTGATATACCGGAGGATGAATATGTCAATTAAGAGAGCTCGGGAATATTTTAGTAAATATAATATGCAGGATAGGATTCTGGAATTCGATGTATCCAGTGCAACCGTCGAACTGGCAGCAGAAGCAGTAGGCTGTGAGCCGGAGAGAATAGCAAAGACTCTGTCATTTGTAGTTGACGGAAACTGCATACTGATTGTGACAGCCGGTGACAGGAAGATAGATAATACAAAGTATAAGGCTCAGTTCGGGACAAAAGCAAAGATGATGAATCCTGAAGAGGTCGAGAATGTTATAGGTCACGGCATCGGAGGGGTTTGTCCATTTGGTATCAATGACGGCGTCACGGTGTATCTTGACACATCATTAAAGAGATTTGACAGTGTATATCCGGCCTGTGGAAGTGCCAATAGTGCGATTGAATTATCCATTGATGAGTTAGAAAAATACTCAAACTATAAAACATGGATAGATGTATGCAAGGAGAGATAAATATATCAGGTTTATGTAATAATAAATGTGTTGATATAGAAAGGTCAGTGCAATATGAGTAATATCGTACTAATAGGAATGCCCGGTGCCGGAAAGAGCACGGTGGGTGTTATATTGGCAAAGGTACTTGGAAAGAATTTTATAGACTCGGACTTGTTGATTCAGGAGCAGGAAGGAATGCTTCTTAGGGATATAATAAAGAAGCATGGGAAGCAGCGTTATATCGATATAGAGAACCGTGTTAATAAAAACATCTCTGTTGAGAATACCGTTATTGCCACAGGAGGAAGCGTCGTATATTGCTCCGAAGCCATGGAGCATTTTCGTAATACGGCGATGGTGGTTTATATTAAGCTTAGCTTTGATACCATAAATAAAAGGCTTGGTAACATAAGAAAGCGGGGAGTCGTACTCCGGGAGGATCAGACCTTATACGATTTATACGAGGAACGGTGTCCTCTATATGAAAAATATGCTCACATAACGATAGATGCCGANGGATTNGGAATAGAAGAGCTTATGGAAAAAATATGTTTAGCGGTAATGTAATATGTTGTAGAATAGTACTTGTGATATATAAAACAAGTACTATTTTTTTGTGACTTTAATTGGAATTGAACTGTCTTATATATGAAAGGAGCTATGAAATGGAAAATATCTTGCGCGCCGAAAAATTCATTTCAGAGGAATGGATATTGGAAAAGTATGATTTATATAAAAACATGCTTTTTCAGATAGCTTTTTCATATTTGGGCAACAAATATGACTGCGAGGATGTAATTCAAGAGGCATTTATAAAGCTATGCTACCATTCTCCCGAATTTGATAATAATGAACATGAGAAAAGATGGCTCATCAGGGTCACGATTAATCTTTGTATTAATAATTTAAGAAGCTTCTGGAACCGAAAGAAGGTATCCATCGATGGATTGGAAGAATACTTCAGTAGTGATGAAGAAATCGGGATAATGTCGGACATTATTAATTTGCCTGAAAAGTACAAGACTGTTATTTTACTACATTATATATCCGGATATAGGATATCTGAAATTTCAGAGATAATGAACCTATCTGAATCTGCTGTAAAAATGCGGCTCAAGCGTGGAAGGGAGAAGTTAAAAATCGAACTGGAGGGATTAATATGAATGAAAGAGATTTAAAAAGAATATTAACAAAACCGACTATAGATAATGAAATGGATCGAAGCATTGCCGATGTTATACTAAATTATGAATCAGGCAGCCTAAATAATGCCAATAGAAATCTCCGTAACAGAAGTATGCTAAATAATAGTTGGAAGAGCCATAGATTGGCAAAGGTTGCGGTAATTGTTCTTGCCCTGGTTCTTGTTGGAACAGGTACGGTATTGGCAGCCGGCTATAAGGTAAAGTCCCATAGACAAAAGATTAAGTTTATGACGAATGAAGAACTGGGAGAAGGTACACCCTTGTATGGTGAAGATACTAAACGTACCTTCTTCGGAAGCGGTGATGAGGCATTTGCAGAGCTTGGATACCCTAATCTAATACCATCATATAT
>JGI24712J26585_10002134_pt1 | contig 16412 bp, 12 predicted proteins | sample BioPla3DNA2_FD_26585 | JGI IMG/M metagenome (IMG submission 26585) | reverse complement strand
GTTCAATTAGATGATTTTTATTTGTGGAAAATTTGCAATACCCATGAGGAAATAATAACAAANACAATTGGAAAAAGATATTTAAGGTTTGATATACAGGTAGAAGGCTATGCAAGGCTATCCCCGTCTATAGTGAGGGAATTTTACTCCTATACCATTGTTGGTCTTAAAAAAGATATTGAAAAAATATCAGAGAAAATTAAGACACTTAATAAAACCATAATTGATATTAGCAGAGATAAATTCCGTTTAGCATATGAGGTAATGAAGCAAATTGTTGAAACCAATGAAAATGCCGAGGTGCTAAAAAAATATGTATGTTTTTTAATTGCAGGGGATGTGGTGTTTGAAATGGCTCATTTAGAGCCTAGACCAGAATCTTCTACAGGAAAATTAGTTAAAGGCTCGGACTTGGATATTGTAGTAGTTACAAAAGGACTTCCAGATAGTTTGGTTAATAATATTGACCTTCTAATATATAATAAGAAAAATTTCCTTTTAAAAAATCCTAGCTACAATGAAGAGATTGATTATGTGGTAAAGGATATTTCTAAGGTAAAGGAGCAATTAGAATTTAAAGACTTTAAGTCTATGATAGCTTCTAAGGTTCTTTATGAAAGCCAATTTCTTTATGGAAGCTATGAAATGTATGAAGATATAAAAGAAATGGTTAAAGAAGCAGGTATACCGCAAAAAATAGCAGAATTAGAAGAAAAGGCGGAAATTGATAGAAGCAATGCGAGAATGTATCTTTTAAAAGCTAAAGTGCCTTTAGCAGAAGAGGAAAGTTTAAAATTGTTCTATACAAAAGAAGAAAAGGAAGAGTTTTTTTAATACACTTGTGATTTAAATGGAGGATTTTTTATGGGGGAAACAGAGGAAATTAAAAAGAAAAGAATAGCAATTATACTACAGATTTTGGCAGGGGGATTTTTGGGTTTTTTAGGAGGGTATCTTTTAGTTAACAAACTATTATTCGGGGATTGGAATTTTGCCAGACTTATTTTATTTTTAATTTTTTTAATTGCCGGACTATTTATTACCACTAATGTTCATGAGATAGGCCACTTAATATTAGGAAAAATTAATGGATACAAGTTGATTTCTTATAGGATAGGCTTTTTTGCATTAAATAATGAAAATGGGAAGATTAAATTTTCTATTATAAAAAATGAAGGTTACATGGGACTTTGTGCTATGATAGCACCGGAAAAAAAGATACCTGACTTAAACCATTTATTGTATTATTCAGGTGGGGTTTTATTCAATATACTATTTGGAATTGTTTTAATTATAATTAAAAGCATAATAAATCCTCATGATTTATTAAATATGGTTTTTATTATAACTGCTGCAATTTCTATTTTACTAGGAGTAGTTAACTTTATTCCTTTTTTTTCAGGGAACAACCCTTCAGATGGTAAAATAATGTGGAGTATAATATTAAAAAAGCCTTTTTCAAAAAAACTTATGGAAGTTAACAGGCTGTGTGCCCAATTTTCTGCTGGAAAATCATTAAGTGAACTAGATATACCATTTGATTTTAATATATACCAGCCTGATTCATTAGATATAACACTTTTATTTTATTCATATTTTAAAGCTTTAGATACTGACGATGATGAAATGCGTTCTAAATACATAAAAAAAATGAAGCAGTGGATAAATTATATCCCTGGGCAGTTGTTTCCCCATACCTGTTATGAAATTTGTTATAATGCCTGTATAGATGGAGATAGGGAAGAAGCGGTGGAGTATTATAAAAAGGCTGAAAAAATACTAATAAACGATAAAGATGTAAATGGTTTGAGAGTGAAAGCCTATTATGAATATTATGTAAATAAAAACATAAATGTGTCAAAGTTTTTTTGTGATAGTGCATTAGAAGTTGTAGATAAATTTCCAGTTAGAGGACAAGCCCTAATTGAAGAAAAATTAGTTAAAAAGCTTATAAATATAATGGGCAATAATTAAAAGAAATTGAAACAAATGCATTTTAAATATAAAATTAAATTACTGATATAACTAAAATGCACAGAAAGACAGGTGGGGTATGTGATGAAGCTAAGCAAAAGTGCAATAAAAGATAGACAGGTTTGGGAAAATGCAGGGATTGAATTGCCTGAATTTAATATTGATAAAATGCAAGCTGTGACAAAGGAGGAGCCCACATGGGTTCATTTTGGGGCAGGCAATATTTTCAGAGGATTTATAGCAGTTTTGCAGCAAGAGTTATTGAATTTGGGCAAAGTACAAACAGGGATAATTGCAGTGGAGACATATGACCATGAAATAATAGACAGTATATATGAGCCCTATGACAATTTAAGTCTTTTGGTGCTTATGGAACCAGAGGGGACATTGAGAAAAAAGGTTGTAGCCAGTGTATCAGAAAGTCTTGTGGGGGAGACTTCAAGAGAGGGGCACTGGAAAAGGTTAGAGGATATATTTAAGAGCCAATCTCTTCAAATGGTAAGTTTTACAGTTACCGAAAAAGGTTATTCACTTATGGACATATCAGAAAACTATTTACCTTATGTTGTAAAGGATTTTAAAACAGGACCTGAAAGTCCAAGACATCTTATATCTAAAGTTGCAGCACTTACATATTTAAGATATAAAAATGGAAAACTTCCAATTGCTTTTGTCAGCATGGACAACTGTTCACATAACGGGGATGTTTTAAAAGATGCTATTTTAACTGTGGCTAAAAACTGGGTGGATAATGGACATGTGGAAAGTGAATTTTTAGAGTACCTAAATGACAAACAAAAAGTGTCTTTTCCCTGGACTATGATTGATAAAATAACTCCAAGACCCTCTGAAAAAATAAAAGATGATTTAAATAAAATTGGATTTTTAAGTACAAGAATACTTTGCACTGATAAAAATACATTTATTGCTCCCTTTGTAAATGCAGAAGTTCCTCAATATCTTGTTATTGAAGATGATTTTCCAAATGGGCGTATGCCCCTAGAGGTGGCGGGAGTTCTTTTTACAGACAGGGAAACTGTTGATATGGTAGAGAAAATGAAGGTAACAACATGTCTAAACCCGCTACATACCACATTGGCTGTCTTTGGCTGTCTTTTAGATTACAAGCTGATAGCCCACGAGATGAAAGATAGGCGTTTAAAAAAATTAGTTGAGAAAATAGGCTATGAAGAAGGGATGCCTGTTGTTGTAAATCCCGGAATAATAGATCCTAAGGATTTTATAGATGAAGTGATAAATAAAAGGCTGAAAAATCCATTTATTCCAGACTCACCTCAAAGAATTGCAACAGATACCTCACAAAAAGTAGGCATAAGATTTGGAGAGACAATAAAAACATATGCTTCTTCTAAAGATTTAAAAGTAGAAAATTTAAAATTTATTCCACTGGCTATTGCAGGCTGGTTAAGATATCTACTTGGAGTAAATGATAAGGGTGAAAAATTTAAATTAAGTCCAGACCCTATGCTAGATGAGCTTAAGGAGTATTTAGAGGGAATAGAGATGGGAAATACAGATTCTGTTGAAGATAAATTAAGGCCGATTTTGTCCAATAAAAACCTGTTTGGTATAGATCTTTATGATGTTAAATTGGCAGAGAAAATAGAAGGATATTTTAAAGAAATGATTGTGGGAAAAAATGCAGTAAGAAATGTATTAGCAAAATATTTGGAAGAATAGGCAGACATTTTTATGTGATATCTAAAAAAATGTTGTAAAAACAGCTTTTACAAAAGACTTAAAAGAGGGGGATTTACAAATGAAAATGACATTTAGGTGGTTTGGTGAAAAAGATGACAGCGTAAAGCTTTGGCAGATAAAGCAGATACCAGGTATGACAGGAGTGGTGGGAGCACTTTTTGATATTCCTGTGGGAGAGGTTTGGTCTTTAGAAAAAATAAATCAATTAAAAACCACTGTTAACAATGCAGGATTAGAGTTGGAAGTGATAGAAAGTGTAAATGTACATGAAGACATAAAGCTAGGACTTCCAACAAGGGATATGTATATTGAAAATTACATAAAGACTATAAAAAATCTAAGCAAAGCAGGGATAAAGGTAATTTGCTATAACTTTATGCCGGTGTTTGACTGGCTTAGAACTGACCTGGCAAAAAAATTAGAGGATGGCTCAGAAGTTCTTTCATATGATGACAGTACTATAAGCAAAGTTGACCCTATAAAACTTGTTGAAGATATGGAGGAAAACTCCCATGGCTTTAGCTTGCCAGGGTGGGAGTCCTATAGATTAAAAGAGTTAAAGGATACTTTGGAAAAATACAAAAGCGTTGATGAGGAAAAGCTTTTTGACAATTTAAAATACTTTTTAGAAAGCATAATTCCTGTATGTGAGGAAGTGGATGTAAAAATGGCTATACATCCTGATGATCCGCCATGGAATCTTTTTGGACTTCCAAGAATTGTTACATCCAAAAGTAATCTTGAAAGACTTGTAAGCCTTGTAGATAGCCCGTATAACGGTTTGACTTTATGCACCGGTTCCTTAGGCTCTAATCAAAAAAACAACATTCCAGACATGATAAGATATTTTGGAAAAATGGGAAGAATTCATTTTNCCCATATAAGAAACATTAAATTTGTCTCACAAAGGACATTTCACGAAACTTCACACCTATCCAGTGATGGCTCATTTGATATGTATGAAATTATAAAAGCATTTTATGATGTAGGTTTTAAAGGCTATGTAAGGCCAGACCATGGAAGAATGATTTGGGGTGAAAAAGCAAGGCCNGGATATGGTCTTTATGACAGGGCTTTAGGAGCTGCATATATAAACGGATTGTGGGAAGCTATAGATAAGTGTAAAAGGAGCGGAAAGTATGAATAAAGAGGAAATACTACATAGAATAAAGGAATGTGGGCTTGTTGCGGTGGTAAGGGCAGAGACAAAAGAGCAGGCATTTAAAATTGTAGATGCATGTATAGAAGGTGGAGTATGTGCAATAGAGATTACATATACTGTGCCTGGAGCAACGGAAATCTTAAAAGAATTAAGTTCAAAATACAGTGATGAGGAAATAATTCTAGGGGCAGGAACTGTAATGGACACAGAAACTGCCAGGATTGCTATTTTAGCAGGGGCACGCTATATAGTAACACCATATTTAAATAAAGATGTGGTGTATCTTTGTAATAGATATAGCATTCCCTGTATGCCAGGTGCAATGACAATTAAAGAAGTTGTAGAGTGTTTAGAAGCAGGTGCTGATATAATAAAGGTATTTCCAGGAGAAGTTCTAGGTCCTAAATTTATTAAAGCAGTGAGAGGACCCATACCTTATGTGTCTTTAATGCCTACAGGAGGTGTGGATTTAGAAAACATTTCACAGTGGATAGAGGCAGGTGCTGTTGCTGTTGGTGCAGGAGGGAGCCTTACAAAGGGAGCTAAAAAGGGGGACTATAATTCTATAACCAAAACGGCAAAAGAATTTATTACAAAAATAAAACTTGCAAGAGAAAAATAGAATGTCAATAAATTAAATAAAACACAAAAGAGATAAAATACAAATATTTTGTTTGGAGGTATAATAATGCCAAAAATAATATGCTTTGGAGAGATAATGCTACGGCTTTCACCACCNGGATATTTAAGATTTGTACAGGCAAATACCTTTGATGCCACATATGGAGGAGGGGAGGCAAATGTAAGCATTTCCCTTGCTAATTACGGCATGGATGCTGCATTTGTCACAAAGGTGCCGGACAATTCCATTGGTCAGGCAGCTATAAACAGCTTAAGACAGTATGGTGTCAATACAGATTTTATTGCAAAGGGTGGAAGCAGGCTTGGAATATATTTTTTAGAAAAAGGTGCTTCTCAAAGACCTTCAAAGGTTATATATGACAGGGAGAATTCTTCCATTGCAACAGCTGGTGAAGAAGATTTTGACTGGGACTTTATATTTGAAGGAGCTAAATGGTTTCATTTTACGGGAATTACTCCTGCATTAGGTGAAAATGTTCAAAAGATTACAGAAAAAGCGTGTAAAACAGCTAAAGAAAAAGGACTTACAGTAAGCTGTGATTTAAACTATAGAAAAAATCTGTGGTCAACAGAAAAAGCAGGAGAGGTAATGGCACGGCTTATGAAATACGTGGATCTTTGTATTGCAAATGAAGAAGATGCAGAAAAAGTATTTGGAATAAAGGCAGACAATACAGATGTTACAGGAGGACAACTAAACCTTGAGGGATATAAAGAGGTTGCAAAAAAGCTTAAAGATAAATTTAATTTTGATAAAGTTGCAATTACTTTAAGGGAGAGTATATCTGCTTCTTATAACAACTGGAGCGCTATGCTATATGCCAAAGATGAATTTTATTTTTCAAAAAAATACTCTATAAATATTGTAGACAGAGTAGGCGGAGGGGATTCTTTTGGAGGAGGCCTTATATATGCACTGATGAACCAATATAATATGCAGGAATCTATAGAGTTTGCAGTTGGTGCATCATGTCTTAAACATTCAATTGAAGGTGATTTTAATCATGTTAGCGTGAATGAAGTAAAGGCACTTATAAAAGGTGACGGTTCAGGAAGAGTTCAAAGATAAATATATAAAAAGAAGGAGTAGTACAATGAGGGAGATTCTAGATAAACAAAACATAGAAAAAGCTGTAGAAAACACAATAAACTCCACATATATTACCGATATTCATACACATTTGTTTTCTGAGTGTTTTGGCGATATGTTTCTCTATGGCATTGACCAGCTATTGACATACCATTATTTGGTTGCAGAAGCTATGAGATATACAGATATGGACTATGAAAGCTTTTTTAATATGAATATAAGTCAACAAGCAGAGTTTGTCTGGGAAACATTATTTATTAAAAATACTCCAGTAAGCGAGCCAGCCNGGTCTATAATAACAATATTTAATAGATTAGGTCTTGATGTAAATNTTAAAGATATAAACTATTACAGAAAAATTTTNCAGTCTAAAAATCTTTCCCAATANATAGATGAAGTATTTGAAATTGCAAAACTAAAATGTGTAGTAATGACCAATGACCCTTTAGATGATGAAGAGAGAAAAGTTTGGGACAATTCATATGTAAAGGATAATAGATTTAAGGCTGCCCTAAGGCTTGATAGAGTTTTAAATTCATGGGAAGAAAGCTTTATACATATTAAAAAACTTGGCTATAATGTGGAAAAAGACTTATCAGATTCAACAATTAAAGAAATACAGAAATTTTTTATTGATTATATAGAAAAAATGGAAGCACTATATTGTGCAGTATCCCTGCCACCTGATTTTAGCATGTGTGACGGTACTATACGGGCTAAAATAATTGAAGACTGTGTGATTCCAGTTTGTAGAGAAAAAAATATACCCTTTGCACTTATGATAGGTGTAAAAAGAGGGGTAAACCCACAACTTCGTCTTGCAGGGGATTCTGTTAAAAAAGCTAATATTGAGCCTTTAGAATACTTATGTTCTAAATATCCGGATAATAAATTTCTTGTTACCATGCTTTCTTTAGAAAATCAACAAGAGCTTACTATCACTGCAAGAAAATTTAAAAACCTAATGATATTTGGATGCTGGTGGTATTTAAATTCTCCTTCTTTAATAGAATTTATAACAAATATGAGAATTGAATGGCTAGGAAACTCTTTTATTCCTCAGCACTCTGATTGTAGGGTATTTGAACAGCTAATAAGCAAATGGGAGCATTCAAAAAAAGTTATAGCAGATGTATTAGTTAATAAATACAACGATTTAATGTCTGAAGGCTATGAAATATCAGTAGATAAAATAGAAAGGGATGTAAATAATTTATTTGGAGAGAATTTTTGGAGATTTTTAGAGAAATGAAAATTAAGATAATAAATGCAGAGTTATGTAAATTTTTAAAATATAACATTGATAAAATATTATAAAAATTGTACACTTAATGTATAATTGTATTGAGTAGGTGAAATAGTTGTTGAAGGTATTGCTTGTGGATGATGAGCCTTATGTGTTTGAAGGGCTTAGAATTATGGTTGACTGGGAAAAATATGGCTTTTCAATTTGTGGTGAAGCTTCAAATGGTGAAGACGCTTTAGAAATAATCAAAACATGCAATCCTCATTTGGTAGTTACAGATATAAAAATGCCTGTAATGGATGGTATAAAGCTTATTAAATCAGTTTATGAGGACTCAAATATAAGAGCTAAATTTATAATATTAAGTGGATATGATGAGTTTGAATATGCCAAAAGTGCAATGCAATATGGCGTAAACAGCTATATTTTAAAACCATTAGATGAGGATGAATTAAACCAGGCAGTAAAAAAAGTAAGCCGTCAGATTTTAGAGGAAAGAAAAGATGAAGAATCTAGAAATAAACAATTATCTTTTGTGGCTGAAAGTGCTATAAATACCATACTAAAAGGTGAGGCTACAGATTCAGATATAAAACGTGCAAATTTTATATTGGAGTTAGATGAAAATGAAGAAATTAAAATGCTGCTTTTAGAAATTGATAATTTTGATAAGTGGATGAGTGATTGTGATGAAATCCAACTTCGTGAAATAAGGGAAAAAATAAAAAAGATAATTAACAGCAGTATGGATAATAAATTTGATTTAAAAGTTTTTGAAGATGATTTAAACAGGTTTTGCATTTTAATTTCTAATAGCATGGATATTTACAATACAATTTGCGAATATGCAAAAGATTTAAAAGAAATTATTGAAAAAAACTTGGATTTTAGTGTTTCAATTGCAATAAGCGATTCGGTGGCTGGCATAAAATTTCTTGCAGACCTTTATAAACAAGTTGACTTAGCTATAAGTTATAAGTTTTTTAAAGATATAGGAAGTATTATTTTATATAAAAACATTAAAGATATATCCATGAATCATAAATTATTTGAAATAGACATCGATGAGTTAAAAAGCTATATTAAAGAAAATGATACTGATGGAATAAAAAGAACAATAAAAAACTTATTTCATGGTTTTTCAAAAGACCTTACAGCACCAGAGTTGATAAAAATTTATATAGAAAATTTAGAATTGGAATTTATAAGATATGTGCAGGAAATGAAGGGTAATGTACAGGAATTTACCAAAAAATTAATGGATTTTAACAAAAAGATAGAGAAATCCACCATAGAAGAACTTAAAAAAGAAGCAACTAATTTGTGCATATTTTTAGGACAATATATAGATTCCATCACAAAAAGTAATTCAAAGGACATTATAGCCGAAATGAAGCACTATATTAATAAAAATTATAATAAAGATATAAATTTAAAAATAATAGGCAAACATCTTTATGTTAATCCTGTATACATTGGCAGGAAGTTTAAGCAAGTTACAGGAATGCAGTTTAATGAATATTTACACCAGGTGAGAATAGAGGAAGCTAAAAAACTTCTTAGAAGAACAAATATGAAAATATCTGATGTGGCAAGAAGCGTAGGATACAGCAGTACTGAATATTTTACGTCTAAATTTAAAAGCTTTACAAATTTTTCTCCATCGGAATTTAAAAATGATTTTCTAATTAGTTTGCATAAATACTAGAGGATATTCTGTTTAAAGAGAAAAGGCGGGGTTTGGTGAGGTTAAGGTTACGTATTTTCAACAAAATCGATGATATACCCATTAATATTAAATTTATTTTAATAAGTATTTTTTGTGTAATAATTCCTATACTCACGGTGAATTTAATTTTTCTAAATAGCTTATCAAAAACTGTAAGGGAAAGGGAAGAAGAAAACTTTAAAATTTCTTACGAAAGAGCAAAAACTGATATTGTAAATGTAATAAGAGAGAGTGTTGCAGTTAGCCATTCCATATATACTGATGCAGATATATATAGGGAATTGGACAGGTTTTATGAAAAAGGTGAGTATTACAGTGTTTTTATCAGCTCATTAAGAGAAAGAACTGGAAGGTATCTGGCTATTTATAGAAATATTTCAAATATAACAATATACACATCCAATAAAACAATAGATTCTGGAGGACATTTTATTGTAATTGATGATGAAATCAGAGAAAGTTCCTGGTATAAGAAGAATAAAGAAGTTGATGGAAGACCTGTGCTATATGCCTTTGTTGAACCCAGGGAATATGGTGAGGGTAAATATAAAGAATTTTTAAGTCTTATAAGGACTATGGACGGATATCAAAGGGGAATGCATGACAGAGTGCTTAGAATTGATATTGATACAGTTTGGATTCGTGATACTTTAAAAAGGGAAGAGGACTATTTAAGTTTATATGTAGTTGATAATGAAGGAAGAGTGGTTTTATCTTCTAAAGAATATATATATGAAGATAATGATGCATATAATTTTATAAATTTTGATGATTTACCCTTTGATAAAGAAGAACTTTTACTTGACCACAAACTTGGGGAAGCTTTGTACATGAAAGGCTGGAGGCTTATAGGAGTCCCAAACGAAGAAAAAGTATATATGGCAATGAAACAGTCTAGAAATTTTATACTGCTGTTGGCCTTTATCAGTATGCTTGTTTCAGGTATTTTAGTTTGGATAATATTAAGTTCATATAATTATAGAATAAAAAGGCTTTCAAATCATATATCAAAGTTTGGAGATGGACAATTAGACTTAATAATTTTAAATGAGGGAAAGGATGAAATTGGGCAGCTTATAAGAAAGTTTAACAAAATGGCCATAAGAATAAACAACCTTATAAATGATATTTACAAGCTGGAAGTTCAAAAGAGAGATTTAGAGTTAGAAAGAGTACAGGCTGAAATTAATTTTCTTCAAAGTCAGATGAATCCACACTTTTTATTTAACACTCTAAATGCCATGCTAATTGTAAGTGTAAAAAATAATTATACAGAAATAATTGACGTAATAAAATATCTTTCAAAGACCCTAAGAAGACTTCTTAGCTGGAAAGATGATTTGGTTACAGTGGAAGAAGAAATATGTTTTACAGAAATGTATCTTAAAATAGAGAAATTTCGTTTTAGTGAAAAATTTAAATATGATATATTGATAGATGATGATGTACGCAATTTTAAAATTCCTAAAATGAGCATACAGCCCTTGGTGGAAAATGCGTGCAAACATGGTATACAGAATATAAAAGGACAGGGAAATATTATTGTTGAAGTGAAGCTTTATGAAGAGGATTTTGAAAAGAACTTAAAAATATCTGTAAAAGATAACGGCATAGGTATTTCAGAAGAAAAAGTAGCAGAAATATTAATGAATTTAGAGGAGGATATATATACAACAGGAAGTATTGGCATAAGAAATGTATATAGAAGGCTTAAGTTATATTACGGCAAAGATTTCAAATTTTTTATCGAAAGCAAAAAGGATAAGGGTACAAATGTAAGCTTTATAATTCCACTTGAAAGCAAACTTTCTGATTTAGCTCATACAAAGGATATGTAACAAGTGTTGAAAAAATTAATACAGGAGGTTGCCTTAAAATGTTAAAGGTTTTACTTGTAGATGATGAACCTCTGGCTATAGAAGGTATGAAAAACATTATTAAATGGGAAAAAATAGGATATAAAATATGTGGCGTGGCGGAAGATGGCGAAGAAGCTATATCTATAATACGAAAGACAAAGCCTGATGTAGTGGTTACAGATATCAGAATGCCTGTATTAGATGGACTAGAGCTTATATCTCTTGTAAAGAAGAGAATAGACAGCAATATAAAATTTATAATATTAAGTGGATATAGTGAATTTGAATATGCTAAAAAAGCTATGGAATTTGGTGTGAAGCATTATCTATTAAAACCTGTATTTGAAGAAGAAATGCAGCAGGTGCTATTAGAGCTTTATACTGAAATTAAAAAAGAAAAGGAAAGTAAACTACAAAAAACAGAAGAAGCCCACATGTCAATAAGCAGTTTAATTAAAAAACTAACTCAAAAAGATGGAAGCTATGATGAACTTTTAAACATTTATAATTCTACTTTTAATAAAGATGCTGCAAAGGTGTGGTATTATGCCTTACTAAGGATAATGCCGAGTTGTGCTGATAACCATGAAAAGAAAGATTTAAATGCAGTTGCAGAATATATGAGAAGCATNGCCAATTCATCAATAGAGAATAATAAAGAGTTATTTGTTATTAACCATAATGCAAATACTTTTGGTTTGTTTATAGGAATTTTTGATGACAAACCAAATTACAGACATATCAAAAATATATTAAACGAAATAGCAGAACCCATAAAAAAAACCTATGGCGTTGAGTATCAAATTTCTGTAGGTACTCATATAAAAAATTTAAAAGAGATAAAAAAGGCTTATAATACTTCACTAGAAGCATTAAAATGCAGTTTTTATTCTGATTTAAACAGTATAGTTTTTTATCACTCAGTTAAAAACACCAATTTTAACTATAATTTTTTAAATAGTGAATTTATTAATTCAGTTCTTCAGGCAATAGAAGAAGTTGATGAAGAAAAGGTGGAGAAAATTATACAAAAAGAGTTTGAATTTTTTAAAAAGAAATTAATAGATCCTGAAATAATACATATTTATGTTAACAATATCATTTATCGCAGTAATAAAATGATAGGAAATATAGGTGAAGAAGATGAATTAAAAATTGACATATCAGAATTAGAAAATAAAGAAAATTCAATTTTTCAAGTAAAAAAAGCTGTTATACATCACTGTAAGCATTGTTGCAGGGTGTTAGGGAAGGAAAATAAAAAGACCCTTGATGAAAATACTCATAGAATAGAAGAGTATATAAAGGAAAATTACAAAAGGTCAATTACCATAAAAGAAATGTCAAAAGAACTTTACGTAAATCCTGTATATCTTGGACAATTATTCAAAAAAATATTTGGAATGAGGTTTAGTGATTATGTACATCAATTGAGAATAGATGAAGCAAAGAGACTTTTAGAAGAGACAACAATGGAAATGTCTGAAATAGCAAGAGAAGTGGGATATTCAAGCTACAATGCCTTTTTAAAATATTTTGAAAAAAATACAGGAACAAAACCTGCTGACTATAAAAACAAAATTTAAATTTACAACTTATTAAGATGATAATCTAATAAAAACACCGAAAGAGTAACAATTTCCATTGGAAGTACAATGTGTGGAGTGCTTTACAAAAAAAGGCTCTGCATATTTACATAAAATCATTTCTTTTATTATAGATTTAATAAGTTATAAATAAAAGTTTAATTTTTAGGGTATACATCTTTAATTTGTGAAATCAAAAATCCGATAAATAATTGTATAATAAAATCAAGTAGTACATAAGCTTTTTTAAAGCAATGTACAAATTATCACTAAGGGGGAAAAACAATGAAAAATAGCAAGAAATTGTTGATCATTTGTCTTTCTGTAGTACTTGCATTATCTTTTGCATTAGCAGGCTGTAAGAAAGACAACGGCGATGGAGGCTCATCTAATAACAACGATGGAGGTTCTAAAGGAACTGATACTGTTACAATAAGTGCATTTATCAGCCGTGCTGGAACCAATCCCACAAAAGACAACAGAATTTATCAAAAGATTAAAGAAGAATTTGGCGTTGAATTTAAATTTGAATATGTTGTGGGAGAAATAGGAGAAANAGTTGGANNAATGACANCAGGTGGGGAATATCCCGATCTTATAGGTGTACAGTCTAATGAAGCAAATCAGTTCATTGATGCAGGAGCGTTTATTCCACTAGAAAAATACATCAACGATGCAGAAAACTATCCAAATCTTAATAAACATTATGGAGATTTAATCAATAGAATAAAACATGATGATGGTCATGTGTACATTATGCCAAACTATGGAGTGCACTACGGCACAGTTTATCAAAATGAAAACTGGGGTCCTGCGTTCTGGATTCAAATCGAAGTACTAAAAGAATTTGGTTATCCAGAAATCACTACACTAGATGACTACTTTGATATTATAGAAAGGTATGTGGAAAAATATCCACAAATTGATGGACAGGACACAATAGGATTCCTTATTTTAACAGACCGTGGAAGAGACTGGACTTTAAGAAATGCTCCATCTCATCTTGCAGGACATCCTAATGACGGTATTGTTATGGTAAATCAAGATACTNNTNAAGCTGAAGTTTATCAGCACAAAGAAACTTCNAAAAAATACTTTAAAAAGCTTAATGAAATGTACAATAAAGGTATAGTGGATCCAGAGAGTTTTGTTATTGACTTTGACCAATATATACAAAAGCTTGCAAGTGGAACTGTTTTAGGACTTTTTGACCAGCGTTGGAGCTTTAATAAGGCAAACGAAGCTCTACACCAACAAGGAAAATATGAAAGAATGTATATGCCAGTTCCAATTGTACACGATAAGAGCATAAAAGATTGGTATTTGACTCGTCCAGAGCTTAATGTTAACAGTGGTTTTGCTATAACTACAAGCTGTAAAGATCCTGACAGAGTAATGAAGTTATTTGAAAGCTTATTAGATGAAAAATGGCAAAAACTTCTTCAGTGGGGTGAAGAGGGTATAGACTATCTTGTTAACGAAGATGGACTATATTATAGAAATGATGAAATGAGAAAAGAACAGCAAAGTCCTGATTGGAAGCTTAGAAATAAAGCAGATGACTTATTTGAGTATTTACCAAAAATGGAAGGTTCATATTCTGATGGCAACGCAACATCACCAGGAATGCAGCCAATAGAATATTTTGACGGATTGACAGAACCTGAAAAAGAAATGCTTAGGGGATATGGAGTTGAAACTCAGGGACAGTTACACTCTGAACCACCTGAAAACCCAATTTACTTCCCAGCTTGGTCAATCAACATACCAACTAACAGTGATCCAGCTCGTATTTCACAGCAGATGCAAGACATATGCNTTTGAATNNNTACCAGATATAATATCATCTGACCCAAGCCAATTTGAAGAAAAATGGGAAGAATTCGTTAAGAAGCATGAAGAATTAGATATAGAACTCTTTGAAAATCACATAAATGAAGGTATTCAGAGAAGAAAAGAAGAATGGAGTAAATAGTTATTATACAGCAAAAGTATATTTTGTATAAACTTTAGCTAAAACTATTTAACCTTTAAAAAACAAATAGAGGAAGGTATTACATTTTAAAATACCTTCCCCTATTTGTAAAAAGATGTGATGACTTTGAGTTATCGGTAGGGATTGTGTAGAAAATAAAAAGATTTATATATAATTTTAAGATATTGCCACATGGGTAGTTAGTTTATTATTTAGGAGAGTGTTTATATGCAAGATTCTAATGTTAGTACAGCTATCAGCGATAGCATAGTATTAAAGAAAAAAGCTCGGAGAAAAAAGTGGGAGAAACTAAAAAGCCAAAGACAGCTTATGCTTATGTCTGTGCCACTTCTTATATATATAATAATATTTCACTATTTTCCGTTGTATGGATGGCTTATGGCATTCCAAAAATACAGACCAAGTCCTACTGCCACCATGTTTAATCAAGAATGGGTGGGCTTGGATCAATTTAAGTTTTTGTTTACAGGAGCTAATTTTGGAAGAGTTTTAAGAAATACAATAGGTATGAGTCTTATAAATTTAGTTCTCTCGTTTATTACAGCTATAGGTTTGGCACTTTTATTAAATGAGATAAAGAATTTAGTTATTAAAAAGACAGTTCAAACTATATCATACTTGCCCTATTTCTTATCATGGGTTATTGCTGCAACAATGGTATCCCAAGCTCTTTTAAACAACGGTATAATCAATGAAATACTTCTTGCTTTAAATCTAATAGATAAGCCAAAGTTATGGTTGGCAGAAGGAAAGTATTTCTGGGCGATATTTGGTATAGCTAATGTGTGGAAACAAGTAGGTTTTAATGCAATAATTTATCTTGGTGCAATGGCAGCCATAGATCCCCATCTTTATGAGGCAGCAGAAATTGATGGTGCTGGAAGATTAAAGAAGATGCGCTATATAACATTGCCAGGAATTAAATCTACTTTTGTAGTACTTTTGATAATGAATGTTGCACACCTTTTAAGTGCAGGTACAGGTGGAAGTGGTTTTGAGTTTCAGTTACTTTTACAAAGACCAGGTAATATAGCATGGTCTGAGACAATTGACGTATTTGCATTAAGGTATGGTATAAGAATGAGTAACTTTTCGCTAGCTACAGCTGCAGGTATGTTTAAAACAATTGTTAGTATATTCTTGGTATTTAGCGTAAATTCTATAGCTAAAAAAATAGGGGAAGAAAGGCTTATATAAGGAGGTGGGAGTATGTATGTTAAAATAGGAGGAAAAAAGCATAGTATAGCTGATATAGCTTTCAACACTTTTAATGCTACTGTTATGATATTTTTAATTGTTTCAACGTTATATCCTTTCTTAAATACTCTTGCCGTATCATTTAATGATGGTACCGATGCACTAAGAGGGGGAATACGTCTTTGGCCTAGAATGTTTACTTGGCAAAA
>JGI24712J26585_10002131_pt1 | contig 16421 bp, 16 predicted proteins | sample BioPla3DNA2_FD_26585 | JGI IMG/M metagenome (IMG submission 26585) | reverse complement strand
GATTAAGAAAGAACTTACAATTCCGCTGATTATCGGCGGGGGAATCAGGACTGCGGTAGATGCACGCCGTGTGAGGCAAGCGGGTGCTGATATGGTTGTAACGGGTACAATTATTGAGAATGCCGGTTACCGGGAAAGGTTGCGTTCCATACTGAGCGCCTTGAAAGATTAAAACGTAAGGTTAAAGAAGATTAAGCAGGAAAAAATCTTCATCATAATGTGTTTGAAATTACCAGGTAATACACAGGATGAGATAGGAATTTTTTTGAATGCTAAAAGCAGCAATTTTTTCAGCCGTTCCTTTTATAATGGAACGGCTGATTGCTATTGTACGGTTACAGTTAATTACAAATAAAACATTGTTCCTGCCACTGCCCCTAATGCTATTAGCATCAGGGGATGGATCCGTGTAAAGATAAGCAGTGTCAGGGCCCCCCCGCCGATAAGAGCGCTTTTTATATCTACGATAGAGTTTACCCCGACCACGTAAGCGGCCAGCCCGATTAATGCAAGAACGGCCGGGTGAATACCGTGCAAGGCATGCTGAAGTTTTTTGCTCTGATAAAAAAGGGTAACCAGCCTGGCCGCCGGGATAACCAGTAGAAGCGAAGGAATTATTACCCCCAGTGTTGCTATAATCGCTCCACCTACCCCTGCTATCTGATAACCCACAAAAGTGGCAGAATTAATTGCAACTGCTCCGGGAGTCATCTCGGCTACGGCAATAATATCCACAAACTCTGTGGCGCTTAACCACTTGTGCAATTGGACTATTTCACGTTCCAGAAGGGCCAGCATGGAGTAGCCGCCACCAAATCCAAAAAGTCCAATTTTAAAAAAAGAAATGAATAGCTCGCTAAAAATATTGAGATTGATCAAGGCGTCTGCTCCTTTTTGTTGTTGTTCTTTAAAGGCCATAAAATACCCGTAATTGCACTGACAACGATGACTGTTACCGGATGGAGCTTTAGAAAAATGAGCCCGCTTAAAAACAGCACAAATAGCAGCAGCGAGCGGTAGTCTTCAAATACCCGCTTGCCGAGAGTAAAAATTGTATAGACAATGAGTGCGGTTACAGCGGGTCTGATTCCCATGAAAGCTGCCTGCACCAGGTAATAATCCCTGTGCTGCCAGAGATAGAGTGCAATAATCAAGATAATGGCAAATGAAGGCGCAGTCGTTCCAATAACGGAGACTATGCTTCCTTTGAGCCCACGCAGCCGGTACCCCGTTAATATGGATATATTAATGATTACAGGTCCGGGAAGAGACTGGGCGAGAGCAAGGTTATCGAGAAAATCGCCATCTTCCATCCATTTTTTTTTGTCAATCATCTCTCTTTTAACAAAGGGAATCATTGCAAAACCCCCGCCAATTGTAAAGCATCCGATGAAAAAAAAGAGAAAAAACAAATCAATAAGAGATATTCTTTTTCCCCTTTTATGATTTTGTTGCTTTTTTTCCCCCATGCAATATACACCACACTGTTTTTATCATTTTAAATTACACTACAGCCTGATTGTCATCCAAACAAACATTTAGCCGAAGAAGTTCCCAAAAACCAAGCGTAATTTTATTAGCTGCCTGCCACACCCTCATGCTAATACAGGCTTGTAAATGTACTTTTACACATATTATTCCGCCCGGCATAAAATAAATCAAAGTGAGTCTATCAATGCAGCGGAAAGATGTCAAGGGGAGGATCGCATGGAAAAGAGAGTTAAGTTGCGCAGGTATTTTCCCGGAGCCAATTCTGCATATGGTTTTTATTCTTTTTTTGATCAGATTATTGGCCCGGAGGCCAGGAGAATTTTTATTATAAAAGGTGGACCCGGAGTCGGCAAGTCAACTTTTATGAGTAAATTGGGGAAAGAGATGCTGGATCTGGGGTATTTTGTTGAATACCACCATTGCGCGTCGGATAGTGAATCCTTAGACGGTTTGGTAATACCGTCCCTGAGGGTGGCATTTTTAGATGGCACATCTCCCCATATAGTGGATCCGCAATACCCGGGGGCTGTTGACCAAATCATTCATCTGGGGGAATACTGGTCTACGGATGGGATCATGGAAAGCAAGGAAGCAATCGTTAAGCTCAGCGCGGAGATCAAAAGGACATTCAAAAATGTTTACAGGCATTTATCCCCGGCAAGACTTTATCTGGAGGGGATGGAGAGTTTATACAGTATTGATGGGGCATTTGATCGGAGCTTGCTGGATCGCCTTTGCCTGGAGCTGCTGGAAGAGATCTTTACCGGGAAAACCGTCCCCAAAAAAGTCGGTAAGGTCAGGAGGCTTTTTGCCTCGGCTATTACCCCACAGGGCATGGTCAATTTCCTGGATACGCTGGTAAGCGGGTATTCAAATATTTATATCTTGCAGGGAGATTTCGGGGCAGGTATGAGCGAGGTTGTTGAACGGATCGTGGATACCGGAAAATTGCGTGGATATTACATTGAAGCTTACCACTGCGGACTTAATCCCGCGAAGGTGGAACATCTGGTAATTCCAGAGCTGGGAGTAGCGGTAATCATGAGCAAGGAGCCCCATTATTACAACAACTCCGGGGCACGCCGTGTAATAGATACCAGGGAATTGGCAGCACCGTTTTCCCCGCAGCTGCAGGCTGAGAAAGAGGAGTTTTTCCTGAATTATCGCAGCGCCCTGAAGAGCGCTATCGGTTTCCTGGTAAAAGCCAAATCACTGCATGATGAGTTGGAGCACTATTACATACCGCATATGAATTTTGAGGAGATTGATTGCATTCGACGTGAGATCATGCACAAAGTTCGAAATATGTAAAAATCAGAAGATTATTAAGGAAAACATGATTATTTTCTATCCTCATTCCCCCCTGTGCTGTTCGACTTTTTTCTCAGATTCAGCTAAAGTTATGTTAACAATATTTTACTATTTTTATCTTCAAAAACCAAAAAACAACAGGGGAGGATTATATCTTTTATGTCTTTATTTCAATTAAGAAAAGATTTTTTACTGTTTTTTTCGCCGGGAAACCGTCCAGTATTTATTTCTTTTTTAGTTTTCTTGTTAATCCTGCCCCTTTTATTTAGCGGATGCCTGGCATACTCTCTGGATCAGAAGAGGCATGGCTCTCTCCCCGCTGTTCAAGCTGAAGGAGGGAACGGGGATAAAAACGGCGTTAATAATGATGAAGATATTAATCGCCAAGAAGAAGGACTGGCGGAACGGCTGGCGCAGGAGGAAGAAAAACGGCAGGCTTTAGAAGAGAGAAGGAAGCTGGAGGAAAAACGTAAAAAGGAACTGGGTTCCTTTTATGTTCCGCTGCCGCCCCTGGTACAGAAGGAGAACCCGCCGGTAAAAGCGCGTGGAATATATCTGACAGGGAATACGGTGGGGCATTCCCGCTATGGGGAATTGTTGAATATGATTGAAACTACGGAACTCAATGCGGTGGTTATCGATGTAAAAAATGACCATGGTAAAATTACTTATGATACAGATATTGATATCGTCAGAGAGCTGGGGGCTCACCTTTCAGCACCGATTAAGGATTTGAAAGCAGTGCTGGATGAGCTTCACAGTAAAGGGATTTATCCCATTGCGCGTATCGTGGTTTTCAAAGACCCTTATCTGGCCGAATTAAAGCCGGAATGGTCAATACAGAGGAAATCGGGCGGTCTCTGGAGAGATCGCGATGGGGTAGCCTGGATAAACCCCTATGAAAAAAAGGTATGGGATTACAATATTGCTGTTGCCCGTGAGGTTGCCCTGCTGGGTTTTCGGGAAATACAATTCGATTATATTCGGTTTCCCGAAAATGCCCGCCTGCTCGACCTGGAGGCCTGTTATCCGGGGGAGGATATCCCCAAAGAAGAAGTAATCCGCGATTTCTTGATCTATGCTGCCGAACAAATGGCCGGATACAACGTCTACCTTGCTGCCGATGTTTTTGGAGTTACTGCCACTTCCTGGGGGGATAGTGACCGCATAGGCCAGGCATGGGAGGAGATGTCACCTTATGTTGATTATATCTGTCCCATGGTTTATCCAAGCCATTATGGCCCGGGCTACTTTGGGCTATCCGTTCCGGATGCACATCCGGGCGAAACAGTGGGGCATGCCCTGACAGATGCTCTCAAGCGCAATGCTGCTCTAAAGAAGCCTGCCATTATTCGCCCGTGGCTGCAGGGCTTTACCGCTACTTCCTGGGTTAAAGGAGCTATTCCGTACGGTCCGGCAGAAATACGCATGCAGATCGAGACAGCCCTGGAACTGGGTATTGATGAGTACCTGCTCTGGAATGCCGGTAATCGCTATCAACCCGCATCCTTTTTAACAACTGAGGAGGCGGACAATCTTTCCATATCATTATCCCGTGCAAGAGCTGAAGCGGGGGAGGATGCCCTCGGCAGAACTCCTCAACAGGCCGTAGAGCATTTTCTTGAAGCGCTGCAGAAAAGGGACTGGAAGGAGGCATATGCGCTTCAGATTACGGATTATGAGCTGAACCACCTGAGTTACCCGAATTGGAAAGATCAATGGGTATTGAAACCTGTTTTTTATGAATTTGCCCCAACGGAAGTAAAGCCTGACCCTTCAAAGCCGGTATTTGTAGATTTTAGTGTACACCTGTCGGATAAGGATAACGAGTTCAAACTGTTAAATGAAAGCTGGGAGGTAAGGATGGAAAACCGGCTCTGGAGGGTCAGGCCTTCAGCAGGGTTTTTGGAGCTGCTGATAAGTGACCGGGATAGCGGTGAAAGTGTCCCGGGTTTGGCTTCTTCTTCTTAAATATATTTCGTGGTGAGATGCCTGTTTTATTCCTCTTTGAGCACTGCGGAGCGAAAGTTTTCGATAATTGCTCCGTATTCTTTTTGTAACTGTGCCGAGGTTTCTTTCCACTCTTTTGAGTTTCTGATGTTGAAATCTGCGATGGCGGAACCTCTGATTCCTTCCCTTTCCAACTTTTTGNGCAGTAATTTTGTGGTGTTCTCCTGCAGCCGGGAAAAATTTTCTTTCAGCTGCGCCATGTATTGATAAAATAATTTTTCCGCTTCTTTACAGGCATTTATCCTGGTGTCGTCTTCTATTAAATAGCTAATAGCCTGCAGGATTTTCGGAGTATTTTCGAAATTCATTTCTCCTGTTATCTGTTTGATAAACGAAGTAATTGCCGCTTTGCGGTACCTCTCCGGGTAACGCAGGATGCTTTCCTTGACTCCTTCTTGCTTAACCTTTCCCTGCAGAAATGAGTTTCCCAGGGTTGCGGCGGCCCGCACATATTTTTTCTGTTCTATTTCATCAAGTGTGTTCTTCCCATCTGTATTGAGTTTTTTTGCCTTTTCCAACGCTATTTCCAGCGCTGATTTCATTTTTCCCAAGATCTCACCTCCTTTAAAAATATTTTATGTTATAATATGTAACATGAGTGCTAATTAAATCTAACTCTAAAGCTGATAAGGAGGACTTTTTTTATGCAACTGACAGAAAAAATATATTGCTATCCCTGGCGGGGGAGAGGCAACAATTGCAATACTTATGTTTACGCCGGGGAAAAGGTAGTTCTCATTGATCCCGGGCACATTCAAAACGAATTTAGAGAAAACTGCCTGGAGAATCTGTTGACGGCACTTCAGCAAGATGGTTTTAACATCGATATGTTTGACCTGATTCTTTGTACCCATGGCCATGGCGATCATTGTGAAGCCGCTACAGCGATTAAGAAAAAAAAGCAGATAAATGTAGCCATGCATAAGGACGAAGAGAAACATATGGTGCAACTTGCCCGTCTTTTTGACAGGTTGACAGGGCAAAATACTGCCCTGCCCGAGATTGATATTTTCCTGCAGGAAGGGGAGCTGGAGCTCGGGCCGGAGGCAAAGGAAATAATTCAGGTTATACATACTCCCGGGCACTCTCCAGGTTCCTTAAGCTTTTATTTCCCCGGGGAAAAGGCTTTGATTACCGGAGATGCTGTTTTCAGCGGAAGCATCGGCAGGACGGATTTTCCTGACGGCAGCATGGAAGCCCTGGGCAATAGTATCCGCAAACTTTCAAGTATTGAGGATGTGGAATGGCTGCTGCCGGGACATATGCAAATAATCAAAGGCCGGGCAGCTATTGATAATAACTACAAGATGATTACACGGATGTTCTTTTAAGCTCTTTCCCCATCAAATTATTTCGACGAAGGCGTCTAAAACCCTTTCTTTTGAGGTATAAAGAATATACTATAAACCCCGGAACATATCATGATATGATAAGCTCCGGGGTTATTTTATGCTTTTTCCGGACCGTATTCCAAAAAGCAGGATCCTGCCAGCGCTTATTTCAGTGCAGTGCTTGTTTTAATGAGGAGGCCTTTTGACGTTAATCCTGAAGGTATCTTCCCTTTTTTCCTCTTTTTTGGGAAGCCTGATTTGGAGAATACCGTTTTCATAGTTGGCTTCGGCAGCTTCAGGCAGCACTTTTTTGGGCAGGGGGATGGTACTTTGAAAGCGCCCGAAACGCCTTTCTGTGAATTCGTCACCTGTGCGCTCTTCTTTATGCTGGGCTTTGATGGTAATATAGTTTTCGGCTGCGTCTATTTCCACATTCCTCGCTTCGATTTCCGGCATCTCCATAGATACGATAATGTTAGCCCCTTCTTCTTCAACGCTGTGCCTGAAGGTAGCGAACATATTCCCATCCCTGAAAGGTGCTATAGTTTCTTCAAAAAGCCTGTTCATTTCACGGTGCATTCTTTCCAATTGGCCCCACAATCCGTAAGGAGATATCTCTCCTGCAGCCCTGCGGTTTATATTTTGGGGTAAGCGTTCATCTTCTCTCATCGAGTTGCCTCCTTGTGTATCGGGTTATTCTTTTTTGTACATACTTTGCTCTTTTTAATTTATCTATTTTTTTTGATTTTATTCGGTCGGGATACACGGTTTTTCCTGATTATCTCTTGCGGTATAAAAAACCGGAAGGAATTAGAGGCGCAAGGAAAGAATAAAAGCTATAAAGAGCAGCACTTTGTATAACAGGGGGGTGCCTTATGCAGGAGGTTAGATATGTTTTAAAAAATGGGTTAATCGGTGTAGTATCCGATACGCATATTCCTGCCCGTGCTTCTTTTTTGCCTTCCCGCCTTATCGGCCTGCTGGAAGGCGTCGACCTGATACTGCACGCCGGTGATATCGAAGAGGAAAGTGTCCTGGATGAACTCAGGGTCCTTGCCCCGGTTGAGGCTGTAGCGGGTAATATGGATCCGCTTTATTTGAAAATGAAGCTGGGTGTTGAGAAGATTGTCCATCTGGGGGAAATATCGCTGGGCCTGGTGCATGGATCGGGAATTCCCCGGGGTGCAGCTGATCTGGTGCTGCAGAAATTTAATGGCTACCGGATTCATGGGCTGGTTTTTGGGCACAGTCATGTTCCTTTTCTTGAGCAACGTGGGGATGTTCTTCTCCTGAATCCCGGTTCGGTGGGGGATCCCCGCCGGGGTAGTACGCCTTCCTGTGCTCTGCTCAATATTGAAGGCGGGAAACTGCAAGCGGAAATAATCCGCCTCTAGGCCAATGAATACAAAGGAAGCTGTGGTAATATAACTATTTAAAAAAACACGACCGGTCATCGTGTTTTTTTTAATGTTTCACTTCTTGCTCGAGTATAAATAGTTAGGAGGAGGGCTGGCGGTGATTAAATATATTATTTTTCGTGCGGTCAGGTTCCCCATTAAAAAATTGGCATACTGTTTTTTGTTTTCCGGTGCCGTGAGCATTCTACTTTGGTGCGGGAACCTTGATGGCAGGGTTTCCCCTGCCCAGGCGGTTCTTCCCCTTTCGGGCAGAATTATTTGCGTTGATCCCGGACACGGTGGTTACGATCCGGGTACAATCAGAAATGGAATTCAGGAAAAAGATATTGTCCTTAAAATTGCCCTGTGCCTTCGGGATTATTTGCAGCAGGGCGGAGCCTGGGTTGTGCTGACGAGAGAGAAAGACCTGGATTTTCTGGAAATAACGGCCGGACCCAAAAAGAGGTTAGATATGAAAAACCGCTGTCAAATAATAGAAGAAGGGGGAGGCGAACTTTTAATTAGCATCCATGCTAATTGCATCTCCTCTTCGATCTGGCGTGGGGCGCAAGTTTTTTACAGAGAGGGCAGCGAGGAGGGGAAACTGCTGGCCTCGGCAATCCAGAATGAGCTGATCCGCATCCTTAAAAATACGGATCGGGAGGCTAAAAGCGGCGACTATTATATACTCAGGGAAACTTCCATCCCCGGTGTTATCGTGGAAGCGGGCTTCCTTTCCAATCCGGAAGAGGCAGAGCTTTTAAACAGTCCGGAATACCAGAAAAAAATTGCCTGGGCAATATATTTGGGGATCATCAGTTACCTTTGCCAATGATAGCAAAAGGGCAATATCTTTAGATTATCATTTATAATGTAGGATTTCCTTTTTCTTTGACGAATATATACCACAGGTATTCTATGCTGTATGGCCAGGCAGGAACATAAAAGAAAAAGAAGACTGGAATACTGAAGATAGCGGTCGGCTAATGCGCTTTTCTGAGGTGGAACGTTGAGATATTGAGTATACAGGGCTACTGCGAAAAGAAGGGTTGATTTAAGAGGCGCAGTTCCTTTTACACTTGCAGCACTTTATTTTAATGCTTATTTATTCAGTTTTTAGGGGGGGTCTCATTGAGTGTATTAATCGCAGGCATCTGTCCACACCCGCCACTGATTATCCCGGAAATCGGCGGCAGGGAAATAGACAGGGTACGCAGTACAGCGAATGCTTTAGGAAGATTAAGCAAACAGGTTGCCGCCCTTTTTCCTGAAACGGTGATCTTTATTACGCCACATGGCCCCGTTTTCAGGGATGCCCCGGCCATCCTGGCCGATGAGGAACTGCAGGGGGATTTCAGGGATTTTGGGGTTCCCGGTGTCAGCTTCAGTGTTAAAAATGATCTCCCACTCGTCAATGCCATTGCCGAAGAGAGCCGTAAAGTAAATATATCCGTAAATCTGCTCAGAAGAAATAATAACCGGATGCGGGGGGATATTACTACCCTGGATCACGGTATAATGGTGCCCCTTTACTACCTGGAAAAGGCGGGTTTTGCGGCCGGCTGTGTCGCCATCACCTTTGCCATGCTCCCCTTTAATGACCTTTTTCGTTTTGGGGAGGCAGTAAAAAAGGCGGTGGAGATTTCCGGACGCAGGGTTGCAGTGATTGCCAGCGGAGATCTATCCCACCGGCTAACCAGGGATGCTCCGGCAGGTTACAACCCTCTCGGGGGGGAATATGACCGGCAAATAGTAGAGAATATAAAGAATTACAGCGTAGAGAACCTGCTGAAAATGGATGAAAGGCTGGTTTCAGTTGCGGGGGAGTGCGGCCTGCGTTCTATTTTAATTTTGCTGGGTATTCTCTCCGGAAACAAGATTAAACCGGAGGTTTTGTCCTACGAAGGGCCGTTTGGCGTCGGTTACTTAGTGGCTCTGTTAACACCCGTAAAGGAGGGGGAAGCTTAGTGCCTCAAAAAAGAAGCATTTACACGGAGATTGCCCGGGCAGCGCTGGAGAGCCGCGTTCGGGGGGAGAAACTTCCTTCTATTCCTCCGGATCTCACCCCGGATCTTCAAAAGCCGGGGGCTGCTTTTGTATCCATCAAGAAAAGAGGTGAGCTCAGGGGTTGTATCGGAACGATAAGCCCAACGAAGAGGACGCTGGCAGGAGAGATCGCTGCCAATGCGGTCAGCGCCGGTTTAAGAGATCCGAGATTTCCGCCTGTTTCCGAGGATGAGCTCCCGGAGCTAACCTATTCTGTAGATGTTCTCTCCGAACCCGAAAAAGTGGCGGATATTAACGAGCTTGACCCTAAACGTTTTGGTGTAATTGTGCGCCGCGGCGGGAGAACGGGCCTGTTGTTGCCGGACCTGGAAGGGGTTTCAACTGTAGAAGAGCAATTAGCTATTGCAAGACAGAAAGCGGGTATCTTTCCAGATGAGCCGTTAGAAATTTACCGCTTTGAAGTAAAACGTTATTACTGATTGGAGGAACATGAGTACGCAGAAGGGAAGTAGTATGCAAGAAGCTCGTTTTTATAACAGAGAAAAAGATTCTTTTATTTGCAGGCTTTGCCCCCAGGAATGCAATCTGAAGGAGGAGCAGGAAGGGATCTGCGGTGTCCGCAAGGTAGCAAACGGCAAGCTGGTAACGATGAATTACGGCCTTTGCGCTGCTCTATCTTTTGATCCCGTTGAAAAAAAGCCTCTTTACCATTTCTTCCCCGGGTATGATATTTTATCCCTGGGTTCTACCGGCTGCAACCTGAACTGCTCTTTTTGCCAGAACTGGACTCTGGCCAGGGGAGGGGTGCCCGGTGCGGGGGAGAAAATATCTGCTGAGAATCTCCTCGGCATCCTCGAGGTAAGGCCGGTCAGGGAACAGCTGGGTATAGCCTATACCTATAACGAGCCGACTGTGTGGTTTGAATTTGTACGCGATACGTCAGAGTTAATTGCTGAAAAGGGCTATAAAAATGTTCTGGTTACCAACGGTTTTATTAATGAGGAGCCCTTGAAGGAGCTTTTGCCATTTATTCATGGTATGAATATCGATGTTAAGGCTTTCAAGGATAGTTTTTACCGGCGTCACTGCCGGGGAAAGGGCATTAAACAGGTCCTTAAAACTGTTGAGCAAGCCCTTTTAGAGTGTCATGTTGAGCTTACCTACCTGATAGTAACATCCCTCAACGACAGCCCGGAGGAAATAGGAAGTTTTATTGACTGGGTGGCCGGCCTTGATAAAGAGATTCCTGTACACTTTAGCCGTTATTTTCCCAGTTACCGCATGGATCTGCCTCCTACCCCCCTGGAAACCATGTATGCTGCCTGGGAGAGGGCTTACGGGAAGCTCTCCTATGTCTACCTTGGCAACGTCGGCGATGATGAACGAAGCTCCACTTATTGTCCGGATTGCGGTGAGCTGCTTATCCGCCGGAATGGTTACAGCTTGAAAAATATTGGTTTGAAAAATAAGAGTTGTAAAAAATGTGGTCATACTATCAGGCTTACAGGGCATATTTATGGAGAGGAGCCTTGATCCGGTTAAGGAAACTTCCGTTGCAGCGAATAGCGGGAGTTCAGTAGCAAAAGAGGTAACCGCGCGCAGGATTTTATACTTCCGCCTGCAATTTCTGCAAATCAGGCGGTTTTTCTGCATTTTGGGAATACAAATGCACTGCGCGTAATTTTTTCGCAGCGGCAGGCTGCAGAAAGCATCAAATAAGCCAGCTTACTTACAAGAGAATTATTTGCCAGTTAACAAAGCTGAAAAAAAAGCACCTCCAAAAAGGAATTAGACTGCCGGAGGCAGAATTAAAAAATAAACGGCTGGGCAGCAGGGGGTTGGAAAATATATATGTGGGAAAAAATTTTAACCGGCATTATTCAGTTCCGCCCGGAATGGCGTGATGTTTTAGATATTGCCATAATAACGTACATTTTTTACCGCATTATCCTCCTTATCAAGGGTACCCGGGCAGAACAGCTGGTTAAAGGACTTATTGTTCTTCTGATTTCCCTATTTTTCAGCAATCTGCTCGGATTGAGGACTGTAAACTGGCTGCTGCAGGGATTAATGACGATAAGCCTTGTTGCTATTCCTATTATCTTCCAGCCGGAGCTGAGAAAAGCCCTGGAGCAGCTTGGCAGAGGCAAAATTTTTCAGAGATCCCTTTACGAACGGGAGGATGAGGATTTCCTGGAGGTGCTCGACGAACTCCTCAAAGCCATACCTGTTATGGTTAAGAAAAAAATTGGGGCCCTCATTGTCCTGGAACGGGAAACCGGTTTGAATGACATAATTGAAACGGGCATACTCATCGATGGGGTTACTACGGCGGAGCTGTTGATCAATATTTTTATCCCCCGCAGTCCGTTGCATGACGGCGCTGTGATTATCAGGGGCCGGAACATCGCTGCCGCAGGTTGCTTTCTTCCTTTTACGGAGAATCCCAATCTCAGCAAAGAGCTGGGAACCAGGCATCGTGCGGGGCTTGGAATTACCGAGGTGTCTGATGCGGTAGTAATTATTATCTCCGAAGAGACCGGTGTTATTTCCCTTGCCAACAATGGTAAATTGACGCGTTATCTTGATGAGAAGACCCTGCGCAGTACGCTGATGAACTTTTTTTCGGTTACGAAGAAAAAGAGAAGCATTTCTTCTATTTTCCCATGGAGGTTTAATATTGACGATGGGAACGATGAGTAAAATAATTGAGAGTAGAAACTTTGCTAAAATTATCTCCTTTTTCCTCGCCCTGCTTCTCTGGTTTTTTGTGTCCGGGGATAGCCAGGAGGCACTTGGCCTTGAAGCCCGCCGCTCTTTTGGCAATATCCCCCTTTCATATCGTAACCTGGGGGAGGACCTGGTAATAATAAACATGGATCATAGCATTACCCTGTCGCTGCAGGGAGTCCCCCAGGCTTTTGACGGTTTAACCCCCGCGCACCTGGAGGCATATGTCGATCTGAGCGGGAAAAAGGAAGGCAGACACGAAATTCGTATTAATGCCGAAGCGCCACAAGGTTTGAGCGTTGTCAGTATTGAGCCGGCGAAGGCAACAATAATCCTGGAAAATTTGATCACGAAACAGATGAATGTGGAAGGCAGTCTGGAGGGAGAGCCTGCAGGAGGAAAAATTGTTGATGAGGTCAGCTTCTCTCCCGAGGAAGTATTCGTCAGGGGAACCCGCGATAAGGTTGATTCTGTCCACAGTGTTGTCTTTTCAATTTATGTGGGCGGTGCCGAAGGCACTATTAATGACAGTATCAAGCTTGTACCGGTGGATGACAAGCAAAAACCCGTCCAGGGGGTAGCAGTAGCTCCTGAAGAAGTTGAGGTTACGGTCAGCTTTAGCCTGCCTCAAAAGGATGTTCCTGTAGAGGTTATTTTCGTGGATAACGTGGAGGATAAAGTTGAGGTTGTCTCTTTTGAGCCTTCCATAGTAACTGTAGAAGGACCATGGTTTCTTTTAGAGGAGATCAACTCTTTGCAGACGGAGGCGATTATTCTGGATGATTTAGAACTTCCCTCCACGATAGAGGTACCCCTGATATTTCCTGAAGGGGTAAGGCCGGTTCAGCACAAAACTGTAACGGTTAGAATTTTCCCGATTGAGTAATCTTAAGCTATCAAAGGATTAGGTGAGCAGATGAAAAAATTGTTTGGGACAGACGGGATCCGGGGAGTGGCCAACTCGGAGTTGACTCCGGAGCTGGCGTTTAGAATGGGACGTATCGTTGCTTCCTTGCTGGGAAGCCGTAGCTGTACAGCGCAACCTTTCTTTTGGCTGGGCAGGGATACCAGGATTTCCGGAACCATGTTGGAAGGGGCTCTGGTGGCAGGCATTACCTCCACAGGTGTGCAGGTCCGCCTTTTGGGGGTTGTATCTACGCCGGCAGTAGCTTATTTAACTGTTGCTTTAAAAGCCGCCGGGGGGGTTATGATCTCTGCTTCCCACAATCCGGCAGGGGATAACGGTATAAAGTTTTTTGATGCAAATGGTTATAAGCTGAGTTTAGAACTGGAAGCAAAGGCGGAAGAGCTTTTTTATAGGGATACGGACGATCTTCCCCGTCCGGGGGGCGAGGGAGTCGGCAGGGCGGTCAGGTCCGGGAAAGCTTTGCAGCATTACCTGACTTTCTTAAAAAAAGAAGCTCCCGGCTTAAAGGGGCTGAAAGTTATTCTGGATTGTGCCAATGGTTCGCTCTGGAAAATTGCCCCGCATATTTACAGGGAGTTGGGGGCGGATGTAATCTCTTTACATAGCAGCCCGAACGGGACGAATATTAATGTAAAATGTGGTTCAACAAACCCGGATTTGTTGCAGAAGGCTGTCCGTAAACACGGGGCCAACCTGGGCCTGGCTTTTGACGGTGACGGGGACCGCCTGATCGCCGTGGATGAAAAGGGGGAACTGGTAGATGGCGATGCTGTAATGGCTATCTGCGCCTCCTACCTGGTTGAGAAGGACATGCTTCCCGGGAGGAAAATCGTGGCTACGGTGATGAGCAACGGGGGCCTGGATATAGCCGGGGAAGAACACGGTTTTGAAGTTATTCGCACGCAGGTGGGAGACCGCTTTGTCCTGGAGGAGATGCTCCGCAGCGGATGTGTTCTGGGAGGCGAACAGTCCGGGCATATCATCTTTGCCGGGCCGATGACTACCGGTGATGGGCTTTTTACATCGCTGCAGCTCTTAAAGGTCATGGTCGAGAAGGGTGAGCCCCTGTCCCGCCTTTCATCGATTATTCGCCCCCTGCCCCAGTTGCTGGTAAACTGCCGCATTAAAAATAAGGATGGCTGGGAAAACAATGAACGTATTGCAGAGTCAATTAAGCTGGCGCAAAAAAAATTGGGGAACAGGGGAAGGGTTTTGATCAGGCCTTCGGGAACCGAACCGCTGATCCGGATCATGGTAGAAGGGGAAAAAAGCACGCTTCTTCAGGAAATCTCCCGGAGCCTGGCAGCGGTTGTGGAGAAGGAATTGGGAATATCCTCCTGAAAAGCTCCTGCCCAGGAGTAATAGAAGACGGATAACAAAAATTAACGAAAAAGCAGCAGAGAATGAAAACAGGCTTTAAGGCTTGTAAAATAAAGGATGTAACGATTGCATCTTTCCGGAAGTATTTAATTTATTTGAAACAAGCGCCGATATACGAAACCTTATCTCCAGCAGATTTTGCATAATTACCCTTGTTTTGTAGAAAAATATGAAATGCAATAAATAACAGGAGGTAAGGGAAAAATGGCCAATCAGTTGAGTCAGAAAGAAAAGTTGCTGTTGCAGGATCAGCTAAAACATGAGCAGGTTTGTATAGACAAATACAGATCATATGCTCAACAGGCTCAAGACCCCCAGCTAAAGCAATTGTTTAACGGCTATGCGCAGCAGGAACAGCAGCATTACAATACGCTGGAACAAATTCTTCAAGGGCAAACTCCCTCCATGCAAGGACAACAGCAGCAACAGCAACAACAGGTGCCCGGTCAAAATCTTCAGGGTTCCAATAATCCCAATGATGCCGGGCTTTGTAACGATATGCTGATGACGGAAAAATATGTCTCCGGAACTTACGACACGGCAATCTTTGAATGTCAGCAAAACAGCGTTCGCCAGGCATTAAACCACATACAAAAGGAAGAACAGGAGCACGGGGAAGGGATATTTAACTATATGAAAAACAGCGGCATGTACCAGCCGCAGTAAACATCATTTCCAGAAAAAAAGCGCCCTTATCAATTCTTTGGCAAGGACGCTTTTTTTATTTACAAAAACCGTTAAATATTAAATTTGATGGAACTTGCAGGTTCCATTTTTTATACCATATTTTGTCATTTCTTGGCGTATCTTTTTGGCAAGCTATACGTTATAAGGTAATAAGAGGCATTTTGTGGTTATTTTACAAAAAGGAAGGTTATAAAATATGAAAGGCCGGTTTCCCTTATATTTTTTTATGTCATTAATTTTACTATTGCTCTGGACAGGCACAGTTCAGGTAGAGGCGGCAGAAACGATAAAGATTACTGTGGACGGCCAGGTCGCACAATCAGATGTATCTGCCTATATAGATGCAAATAACCGCACAATGGTTCCTGTTCGCTTTGTATCGGAGACGCTTGGGTTTTATGTGAGCTGGGAAAAGGAGAAAAAACTGGTCAGGGTTTCTCAGCCCGGTACAATAGTGGAGTTATATATTGATCAGCAGACAGCGTATGTTAACGGGGAGGAACAACGACTTGATACTGCGGCTGTTCTTAAAGGCGGTCGCACGATGGTTCCCTTGCGCTTTCTGGCCGAAACATTTGGTCTGGAGGTATTCTGGCGCAAGGAAGAGCGGACAGTAGTCATCGAGTCGCAGCCTCCCCCTCAACCGGAATTCGAAACTGAAACCGAAACTGAAACTGAAACAAAGAAACGCAGAGCTATCGTAAACGGTAATAATGTAAATATCCGTTCCGGGCCGGGAACGGATTATGACCGTCTGACACAGGTTTCAAAGGGCACATCGCTGATAGTACTGGCAGAGAGCGGCTCCTGGCTGCAGGTAGAGCTTCCGGGCGGTGACAGGGGCTGGATAGCCGGCTGGCTGGTGGATTTTGTCGGTACATCAACCGGAGGTACAAAGCTGAGCGGGGAATATACAATGCCCGCTGATGCCGGACGCTCCGCACTGGTTATGAAGCCTTCGGTCAATATTCGCTCCGGTCCCGGTTTGCAGCATCCGGCGATCTCCAGGGCCACCCTGGGGCAGCGGCTGGATATTTTGAGTGAAGAAGGCAGCTGGTATGCAGTGCGCCTTCCGGGCGGCGGCAGCGGCTGGATTGCCGGCTGGCTTGTAGCGGTGCGCTATGACGGTAATAAGGTGAAATCTGATTC
>JGI24712J26585_10002129_pt1 | contig 16435 bp, 13 predicted proteins | sample BioPla3DNA2_FD_26585 | JGI IMG/M metagenome (IMG submission 26585) | reverse complement strand
TCCGGCAGGACCTCCCCGCTCTCCATGATTCCCTTCTCCTCTTAGGGGAATTACCGAGCCGGTGTCAACTCCTGCAGGAATATTAATTGACAGCTTCCTTGATTTTCTCTCCTTGCCTGTGCCGTTGCATGATGTGCACGGCTCTTCTACCACCTCTCCCGTACCGCTGCAGGTTGAGCATATTTTAGTGCTTGCAAATTGTCCGAATGGTGTTCTTTGCACTGTTCTCACACTGCCTGAACCTTGACAGGTGGGACAAGTTTTTTTGCTGGTACCTTCCTTGGCACCTGTTCCGCTGCAGACATGGCATTTTTCTATACGATTTATTTTAATATCCTTTTTAGTTCCGAATGCTGCTTCTTCAAAGGTTATATCCAATTTTATCTTCAAATCGGAACCTGCCTTAGGTCCGGTTCTCTGAGCTCTTGTACTGCCGCCAAAGCCTCCTCCAAAGAAATCTCCGAATATATCACCGAATATATCACTGAAGTCGTTGAATCCTGCTCCTCCACCAAATCCGCTGTTCTGGTCAAATGCAGCATGACCGAACTTGTCATATTTAGCTTTCCTGTCGGGATCTGAGAGTACTTCATAAGCTTCGTTTACTTCTTTGAATTTCGCTTCTGCTTCTTTATCGTTCGGGTTCAAATCAGGATGGTATTGTTTTGCCAATTTTCTGAATGCTGATTTTATCTCCTTCTCATCAGCGTCCCTGCTGATTCCGAGGATTTCATAGTAATCTCTTTTAGCCATTCTCTCACNACCTTACATTAACCAAGCTAAACCCTACTAGGATTTAGCTTGGTTGATTATTAATACTATTTGATTTTGCTGTCATGTAGAAAAGGCTGACTTCTTTAGTTTTCGTCTTCGTGGATTTCTTCAAAATCTGCATCAACTACATTTTCATCAGGTGCCGTACCTTGGTCAAAGTTTGGATCACCTTCTGCTCCTGCCTGCTGTCCTGTCTGCGCATAAAGCTTTTGAGCAAGGTCATTAAATACCTTAGTAAGCTCTTCTGTTTTTTCCTTCATTTGTGCTGTGTCATTGCTTTCGATTGCTTTTTTAAGCGCGTCTGCTGCAGCCTGTGCCGAAGCTTTTTCTTCCGCCGTAATTTTGCCTTCTAAGTCTTTTAGTGTTTTTTCTGTTTGATAAACCAATGTATCTGCATTGTTCTTGATTTCTATTTCTTCTTTTTTCTTTCTGTCTTCTTCTGCAAACTGCTCAGCTTCCTTAATCTTCTTTTCTATCTCGGCATCGGACATCTTTGTGGAAGCTGTTATTGTTATTTTCTGTTCCTTTCCTGTTCCCATATCCTTTGCGCTGACATTTACGATACCGTTGGCATCTATATCAAATGTTACTTCTATTTGAGGAACTCCTCTCGGTGCAGGAACTATGCCTGACAATTGGAATCTGCCCAGTGTTATATTGTCTGCAGCCATTTGTCTTTCACCCTGCAAAACATGGATGTCAACTGCCGGTTGATTGTCTGCTGCCGTTGAGAATATCTGGCTTTTCTTTGTTGGTATACGAGTATTTCTGTCTATTAATTTAGTAAATACTCCGCCTAAAGTTTCAATTCCCAATGACAAGGGAGTAACATCAACAAGTAGTATATCTGTTCCGAATTCTCCTGTCAATACCCCGCCTTGAATAGCGGCACCTAAGGCAACACATTCGTCAGGGTTGATTCCCTTGTGAGGGTCTTTGCCTGTCAATCTTTTTACAGCTTCCTGAACTGCAGGTATTCTTGTGGAGCCGCCAACCAATAATACTTTGTCTATTTGAGAAGCAGTTAACTTGGCATCTGCCATTGCTTTTTTAACGGGCTCTATGGTCTTTTCAACCAAGAACGCTGTAAGTTCATTGAATTTTGCTCTTGTAAGGTCCATATTCATATGTTTTGGTCCGTCTTGAGTAGCAGTGATAAAGGGCAGATTGATTGTTGTGGTCATTGCGCTTGACAATTCCTTCTTTGCTGCTTCTGCTGCTTCCTTTAATCTTTGAAGTGACATTTTGTCTTTCCTTAAATCAATTCCGTTTTCTTTCTGGAATTGGTCTGCTAAGTAATCTATAATTACCTGGTCGAAGTCATCTCCGCCAAGTTTATTGTTTCCTGATGTAGCTTTAACCTCGAATACTCCATCGCCTATTTCAAGTATTGAAACGTCAAATGTACCGCCTCCAAGGTCATAAACCATTATTGTCTGCATCTGTGTTTCTTTGTCGACACCGTAGGCAAGTGCTGCTGCCGTCGGTTCGTTTATAATTCTTTTTACTTCCAATCCTGCAATTTTTCCCGCGTCTTTTGTTGCTTGTCTCTGGCTGTCAGTGAAGTATGCAGGTGTTGTGATAACTGCTTCCGTAACCGGTTCACTAAGATAGCTTTCTGCATCCGCTTTTAATTTTTGAAGTATAAATGCGGATATTTCCTGTGGTGTATATGATTTTCCGTCAATATTAACCTTTCTGTTAGAGCCCATGTCTCTTTTAATTGATGATATTGTTCTGTCAGGGTTAGTAACTGCCTGTCTTTTAGCTGTTTCCCCCACTAACCTTTCTCCGTCTTTTGTAAATGCCACGATAGAAGGTGTGGTTCTTTTACCCTCCACATTAGATATAACAACGGCTTCTCCGCCTTCCATAACAGATACACAAGAGTTTGTTGTACCTAAGTCAATTCCTATAATTTTGCTCATTTTATTCCTCCATTTTTGATTTGAAATTAATATATAATTTTACTTTAATTTAAAACCTTTTAGTTTATTATGGCTTCTATTTTTTACATATTCTGACCATTGACGGTCTTATGAGTTTATCATTTACAGTATATCCTTTTTGAAGAACATCAATAATAATTCCGTCATCGAATTCTTCACATTCTTCAAATGCCACTCCGTAGTGCAGATTATGGTCAAAAGGCTTGTGCAGTGCTTCTATTTCTTTTAAGCCCTTTTTGTTTAAAATTCCCATGAGCTGATTGTAAACCATCACTACACCTTCCTTGAAAGAGTCTGATTCTGATACTTCTGCTGCAATTGCTCTTTCAAGGTTGTCAATTACGGGAAGCAAATCACAAATCATTGCGGATATAGCATCCCCGTAAGTTGTAAGCTTTTCCTTTTCTGTCCTGTCTTTATAATTTAAGTAGTCTGCCTGAAGTCTTAACAGTCTGTTATTAAGTGCTTCAATTTCTTCGTTTTTCTTTAATATTTCTTCAGCTTCTGATGTTTCGCTTGTTATTTCTTCATCAGCTTCTTTTTTTGTTTTGTCAGCTTCTTTAGTGTCGGCTGTCTCCGTTCCTTTTAATTCCTCCGTAATTTCATTAACTTCATCATGCTTCTTACCTTTCGCCATTTCTTCACTCCTTGTTTTCTACGCTAAAGTTTTGATTGATTATTTCACTTATTGCATCGGATATGGATTTAACAGTTGAAATTACATTGTTGTAATCCATTCTTGTAGGTCCGATTACTCCGATTCTGCCAATCAGTTTCCCGTTTAATTTATAGGTTGCAGTTATTAAGCTGCAATCTTTTAATTCCAGGTTTTTATTTTCGCTGCCTATACATATGTCTAGATCATTTTCGCTCGTATGCTGCAATAGTTTAGCCACACTNGANTTATCCTCAATAAATGAAATAAATTCTCTTGCTTTTACTACATCATTATACTCGGGCAGCTCTAAAATATTAGTTATGCCGTCCGAAAATACATTTACATCTTCAAATTTTGCGATTTGTTCCATCAAATAAGGCAGCAGCTCCATCAATGCATCGCTGTGTGCTTCCTTGGTATAGTATAACTCTTTAATTAAGTTATCCTTAATTTTGTCAATATCCTCCAATTTATGGCCGTACATTTTTTCGGAAAGGGATTCCGATATTTTATCCAACTGCGCATAAGGTATGGGGCTGTTCAATCTCAGCATTACCTGCTTAACAATATTAGTCTGCAATATTATGAGCATCAATACCTTGTATTCTGAAACCGGCACCAACTGGATTCTCTTAATGATGGATTGTTTGAGCTGAGGTGCCACTACAAATGATGTATATTTCGTAAACTGCGACAATATCCTGACAGAATTCTTGAATATTTCATCTAATTCATTTGATTTATCCTCAATTATTTCCCTAAGCTGATCTAAATTAGGATTTTTTGTAGTTTTAACTTTTCTCCACAAGTCATCTACATAGTATCTGTATGCTTTATCTGTTGGTATTCGTCCTGATGAAGTGTGAGGTTGAACTAAATAACCCATATCCTCCAAATCAGACATTTCATTTCTGATGGTTGCAGGGCTTACTCCAAGCTTATATTTTTTTGAAATTGTCCTTGAGCCGACTGCTTCAGCATTATCAATGTAACTTGAGATAATTGCTTTTAAAATCTTTATTTTTCTCTTGTCCAAAGACATTTCCTCACTCCTTTTCTTGTTAGCACTCTCTTTGATTGAGTGCTAACTCCATAATATAAAGATACTACTTATAATGTATTTTGTCAATAGTTTAAATTCAAATTTTTTGTCCATGTCCAGAGGGGACTGTCCGGAGGGGACGGTTCTCGCCAGACATAAAAAAACCTGCCACTGCATTTGATTGCAGTGGCAGATCTTTTCTTTGTGTTTAGTATTTAATTAATTCTGTTTTTTAAGAATATTATCTGTATCCGGGTCACTTCCTGCATTAAATTGATCCCATCCAAAAGTAATATCTAATTTAATACCTTTGTTTTGAGTTTTAGAATCATCATTTTTCTTCATGTCTGCAACAGAGCCCGTAGTGTAAACACCATCTGCATCAGGATCTACTGCAATACCTATAAACAGGTCAGCTCTATGTTGACTGTTATCTTCTGGAATCAATATGAAGTTTTCTAATATTTCTTCATCTAAATTTTCCAAGGCAGAAAGTCTTACAAACTTAACGCCGCCTAATTCGAATACTTCATCATCGCCAGAGAAATGGCTTGCTAATTTAACTATTTCTCCATATGTTGAATTTGTTGTTGGATAATCTTCATCCTGTACTAGCAATGCAACACCTATCATAGCTTTTGTTTTAGCATTGACATCTATTTCTTCTTCATTAACTATAAGCCTGCTTAATTTAAAGTTTACTGCGCTTAGTCTAGCAGCTATAGAGCCTGTATTAATAATGTCAGAGCGGAAAGCTTGAGCATACCCTGGATACATATTATACAATTCAATGCTAATTGTATCTCCGTGAACATCTCCTTTTCCGTATGGAAAACCTGGATAGATATCATTCTCTAATTCTTCACCTGGATCAAGCAACTCGGCATCCATTTCTACTCTATTATATCCATCTGCATGATCATAGTAAGCATCTTTATTACCATTGAAAACTTCATTATAATCTTTTGCGTCAAGTCCCCAGAAATTTGATGGAATAAATCCTTGATAGTCGCCTTTTACAATACCATCAATAATACTCCATCCATTAGTTTCAGTTTCATTAGCATACTGAGCATATGCACCCAAATCTACAAATGTAACATCCAAATCTCCGGTTGTAGCCTTGGTGGTAACATTAAGTGTATCCGTCCAATATGCATAACCGGTTCCTACAAGTATTAGGCTAAGAGCCAACACTACACATAAAATTAATTTTTTACTCATACTTTACTCCTTTTTTAAAATTTGTTTTAGTAAAGTATAAATTAAAAAGCAACAGTTTTAATCCCTCTAAAGGATATTATATATGCAAAAAAGTAGTATGCGTATTACCACCTAAGTGGTAGTTTTGGGAAATAGAGGTATTCTCGTCTCTGATAAATAGTATTTATAGTTGATATCTTTTGTCGGGATAAACATGCTGTTTTCTAAGGGCATGCCCCTTTCATCNGAAATATAGAAAANGGGTATATTGCACTCATCAGATATTTTAATCATGCCTTCAATATCATTTATTACCATTACCCTTTCCCATGATGCTCCAATATAGCGGCTAACCCTTACTATTCTACTTCCGTGTTTCCTCATGATTGACTTAAATTTCAATACTAATTTTTCTTCCTCAGTAGGCGGTATGGTAAACAGGGTTATGTAAGTGATAAGCAGGAGCATTATAAAAATTATAGTACCCGGTATAAATAGCAGGTATTTGCTTAGACTTATATCAACAAATTCTACCTGAGTAATTGAATCGGTTTTTTCTACAAAAGCAGGCTTGTCTATGGTAAATAAACTTTCAAATAAAGGAAGAGGAATGGAATATGAAAACTCTTCTTCCTTTTTGCCGAATTCTGTTTTTGACGTAAATTTACCTTTGAATACCAATAATGCTTCACTGCTTGGGTCGGCATTTAATATAGATTCCACATTATTTATATAGTCTTCGTATTCAGTAAAATCTATTGACACCTCTTCATTCATTAAGGCACTGTTTAAATATTTCCAATTATAGTGTTTGACTAGAGGAAAGATTTTTTCATACACAATCCTTTTTTCATCTCCTTTTACTTGAAAACCTCTTACAATGACCTCTATGGCATAATCCAACCTTATATTTGATTCTGTATCCTGTGAACCTGCAAACTCAGCATGAAAATTTACGGACAATTTATCAAAAATACTTTTTGGATAAATCATATTTTCTTCCATAACCATATTACTATATATTTCATTTTCCTTAAGATGTACCTTATAATCGCCCCCGGCTGTCATGGTATAGCTGTAGAGAGTTGTCACCTCTTCTTCTGTTTTAGGGGTAATTATTTTATATATTGAGAATGCCGACAAGCAAATCATTATAATTGCTATAGCTGTTACAATCCTCTTTTTAACCTTGGTAATCGTAATTTTTTTAAGTTTAATAACTGCTCACTCCTTCAGATATATTTTCGCTTTTATGAAGCAAAAGAATCAATAAGCCTATTTTTGGCACTACCTTTTCTATGGTTCCCTTCAAGTCATTGGGAGGTACCACCCAGTCATCCTCTGCATCATTATTATCTCCCTTGGTAATGAAGGATAAATTTCCTGCTTCATCAGATTTTATTTCATTGATACGATGAGTTATTGTAATATCCCCCATTTTAAAATTTATGACATCTCCCTCCTTAAGCTTGTATACTTCTTCTTCAGACATAAGTTTTCGTATCAATACAACATCGCCGGGATAAATCAGCGGCTCCATACTACCTGTAAGTATTACGGATGGGTATATAGGGAAAACTCCAACTACAAACCATGAAAAGGCCACTAAAAATAATAGGGATGCGCTGAAGAAAAAAATGTTTTCTTTTTGTGTAGAAGGTTTCAGATGAGACAATATCTTATATTCTTCCCATATGAACATAGACAATATTATCGGATAGGCGATTCCGATTACACTTTCAGCAACCCAGGGTAAGGAAGGAAGAAAGGGAAATATAAACATAAATATTTTGTTTATACACATATAGTATATACATGGTACGCTTCCTCCAACCAGGCATACGATGGTCATAAGAAAGCTCAGGGTTACTTTGGGCATAATATCCTGAGCCAAGCAAATAAATAAATCCTCATAACTTCGTGCAATTGACAGCTTTGTGAAGTTAACCTGTATAACAGCTAAATACAAGCTTATAATTACTATCCAAAAAATAGGGTGATGAGTTTTTTTATAAACAGCATTTACGGAATATGATCTTACTAATATAAAAGCAATTATTTCGGGCATCTGGGTGAAAATATTACTGATTACACCCTTGGGGGACATATCATAAGGACTCGAAGCAATATTTTTTAGGATAAGACCGGCTCCGTAATTTATCGCAATATAAATCACACTTCCTGCTATGCATAATCCGGTAATTTGATATCTTATTCTGTTTTTCCCCAAGGTATGGATGGCAGGGGAAAAAAACACTATGCAAATTATAATTATAATGAAATAAACCGGTGATAAATATTTAATTAAATTGTAATCTGCAGAAAAAACCTTAAACAGAATACTGTCTCCCAAAAGGCATAAATTAAGTAATAAACCAATATAAAGATACTTGTTGCCCCTCTGCTCCCTATTGTTCTTGAGATTCATCCTCGGTATACTCGTATTCATTTTCAACATAGCTTTCTTGTTCGTTTTCACTTTCTATATCGGATTTTTCAGAACCTGTATTATTATTTTCACTTGCTTCCGGCTTTGTATCAGTGCTGTCAGAGCCATCAGTACTTAAATCGGTGTTATCCTCATTTTCTGTTTCTGTATCCTTTTCCAAGCTTTCTTGTCCATCTGTATTTGTATTTGTATTTATAACTGTATTTGTATCTGTATCTGTTTCAATACCTGTGTCTATATTTGAATCTACAGTTAAATCTGCATCTATATCTGTTTCGGTCTCATTATTTTCTACCCCCTCAACTTCCGCTTGTATTGGGAGTTCTTCAACAAGAGGTATTATTGGCTCCGGAACATTTAATATATTTAAACAAGCATCGTATGTAATATTTAAATTAATTTTGGAATTTACTACATCCGTCCAGTAAGCATATGTGGAAGGTATGCCTGATAAAATTATTATCATTAATATAGTTAATAATATTATTTTCATAATGACCTCCTGATTCTAATCCTCGAAGTTTAATTGTCCTGCGTTGAATTGTTCTGTGACTATGGGAATTTTAAGTGAATATTCAGCCTCCAATTGTACCCCTACTACAGGATTATCATATGGTATTTTATCAGTATATTCAGGAAAAATTTCCGTTAACTTTAAGTAATCAACAGACAATATATCATTGGAGAGAGCATAAAGTCTGTCAGCTTCTAAAAATATAACCGCACTGCTTTTATCATCTTCAGTTTCTATTCGCCTATAAACATTAAAACGAATTTTATAATTGCTTTCACTTATTTCCTCATTAACTTCAATTTGTTCATCTTCTAAAATAATTTTAACGGATTTGGGAATTGCCTCAATAGTCTGGTCGGGTTTATCAAAATCTGCTTTTATGTTTCTTATGGCTTTAATTTTACTGTCATCTGTTGTCTTTAAGGGGTATATTACCTGGAGCATATATCCGTCTTCTTTGAGTTTATTAGTAAGATTTCCTTTAATACTTAAGGTTATATTTTTATTGTCATTTTTAGTAATGTTAATATTTTCAATTTTTTCTTCTACCTTAATGTCGTTTTGACTATCTAAAGTTATTAAATAAACTTCAATGTCATTTTTGTCTCCAAATTCCACGCTAAAGTTTGCTGTGGTGAATATTCCTCTTATGGATAATGTATCAGTCCATCCGCCATAAGTTACCCCTGTTAAAAACAATAGAAATACAACTGGTATACAGATTGCCGTTTTAATTTTCTTGTCTACTGTTTTCATAACCTACCTACCCCTTTCTCATATTAGGCTTAAATGATTTATCTATTGCATATTGCATTAAGTAGCTGTTTTTGTTGGCAAATATTACTGCATCGACTCTTGACCTAAGGTTTAGTTTTGATAGTATGCTTGTAATGTGTTTTTTAACTGTTCCTTCGGATATATAAAGAGTTTTGCTTATTTTCTCATTGTTGTATCCCTGATTTATGAGGGACAGCACATCCAATTCCCGCTCAGTTAATGTGTCTAAAAGCTTTTCATCATCTGACTTTTTATTCAGGTTTTCCATAATAGCAGATGAAAAAAACTTACCGCCTCTTTCAACAGTCTTTAATCCATAAGCTATTTCATCTATAAATGCGTCCTTTAATACATAAGCATCCACCGCCAATTCCTGAGCATAAATAAAATCGCACAGCCTTGAGGATGATGTTATAATAAAGATTTTAGTTTTTAATTTTTGGCTCTTTATCCACTTTATCAAACTGAATCCACTTTCACTCCCTAAATTGATATCTACAAAAGCCAAATCTACCGGATGCTTTTTCATAATTAAGATAGATTCATTAACAGTTCCTGTTTCAGTAATATTCTCGCTTGCTCTGTAACTTTTTATTAACGAGGATAATCCTTGACGAGAAAGAGGATGATCGTCCAAAATTAAAATCATAGTTGGTCTCCTTTCTCCATATTATACAGGGATTTTACACATTATTTCTGTCCCCTTACCCGGAGCTGTATTTATATTTAATGTCCCCTTTAATATTCCTGTTATCATATACATGTTTCTTATACCCTGCCTATCCTTAGGTATGATATTTTTGTCAAATCCTTTACCATTATCGTTTATACAAGCTATAGCAAATCCTTCATAAATACTGACATTAATTTCTATATCTGTAGCTCTTCCATGCCTTATGGAATTATTGACTGCTTCACAAATAATTCTGTAAAGTGATGTTTTTTTATTGGATGCTAAAACAGAAATATTGTCATCTACATCAAGCCTTATATTTATATGGTTCATATCCATTGCTTCTTGGATATACATTGAAAGCTTCTTTTCAAATAAGTCATCATAACCTAAACCCCATTTTATGCCATAAATTGCTTCTCTGAGGGTTTTCATCGTTGAGTTTGTGGATTTTATTATGTCATTCAGCATCATTTTGATGTCTTCCTCAGGAATACTGCCGATTTCTGTTTCAAGAGTTCCTAAATTGCAGCTTATAGAAAAAAGCTTTTGTATTACCGTATCATGTATTTCACTTGCTATGCGGTTTTGCTCCTCACTAATAATATACGATTCAACCATTGACTGTATGTCTAATTCTTGCATTATTATCTTTACAAAATCTAAATAAAATCTGCTTTCCATCTCATAATATGACTCATTAATTTCTTGTTTCCCGTTTGAAATAAATAATACAGCCAATATATTTGATGACTTCATAATATATTTAACACAATAAACTTGGTTGTCTATTGCTATGTCCTCAGGCAATGAATCCTGTTTATTAAATTTAATTGTTTTAAGTATAAATTCAGCCATATGGCTTTCATGGTCTTCCGGAATACCTTCGAAGGAACAGAACTCTATATCATACATGGAAGATATTTTAAATAGAGCACATCCATTTTTAGCAATAGTCTTGTATAGGGTTAAGTTCAATTCATCCATTACCTTTTGCGGATTGGAAATACTAAATAGATTAAGGGCGTCATATACATTCATAGTATGATTCAATGCATATTCACTATGTTTCTTTGATTGTTCCAACCTTAAGTTAAGCTCATAAAGCTTAAACCTGCTTTGAAGCAATTTGTCGTTACTTTCCAACAGAAGATAGAATCCACAGGAAACCACAACAAAAGCTATGCCTGTGTTAATGTCTGAATATGTTAAATAACCGGAATTATTTGGAATACCAAGCCTTTTTTGTATAAATACACATGCAAGCATTAATAACATTAAACCGACAGATATAATTTTTGAATATCTACCAAAAGGTTTTAATGCAATTATTATTATTAATAAATTAATAAAATACCATAAATAAGGGCTGGAAAAACCTCCTGATAAAATTATAAAAACACTGTATGCCAAACTTTCCAGTATTATTGTTGCAATGATTATACCATTGTTATCCGGATAATTATTCTTGTATAAAAACGCGCCTACAGTACTGGATGACAGCATTCCCAATACTATAAACGTCTTTGAGTATGTAATATTATTATTCCAAGTTAAGATATATACTATGGTTAATACAATAATTGATATTAATCTATATAATCTAATCAGAACAAATGTTTCATTACTCTTATCTTGATACATCAGTATCCCCCCTAGGTCATATACTGACTGCAGATACGCTTATTACATAATCTAATTTGTTAATATTATTTTATATATAACCATTTTTTTCTATAATATTCAAATAAAAACCAACTAAGTAATAGTTGGTATGTCGCAAATTCCATATGCTCAAGGTACCCAATTTTTAGATGATACTTCAAAATAACACAACTATATATATAAGTATATCAATATATATATATAATGTTGTCAAAAATTGAAACATCCCTTGAAATTTTTTATATTTTTTATCAAACCAAATGAGTAATTTATGTTATATAGTCGAATACTTGTTGCAGCTCTGCTCCAACCGCAATGCTTACGGCTAAAATTTTTCAAAGACATAATTTGATATATCCATGCCTTTTTTTGTAAGTCGAACAGCTTTATCATCTATTTCAACTAAATTATTTTTTGCCAAATATTCTATTTGCTCAGCATAAGTTTCTCCAAAATCTACCAAAAACTTATTTTTAAAATCAACGAATTTTAGTCCTTCCGCAAGTCTTAATCGAAGCATTATATATTCAAACATCAATTCATTTTTATCCATTACTTCCTGAATGTTTCTTTCAAAAGTTTTGCTTTCGAATGCTTGCCTCTCACTGCTTAATAAATATTCTTTTAAATCTGAAGAATTGTTGAATCTCATATTTCCTAAAAAGGAGTGGGATGAAGGACCGATTCCTATATATTCTTCCTGATTCCAATATTTCAAATTATGCCTGCATTCGTACCCTTTTACAGCAAAGTTGGAAATTTCATACTGCATTAAATTATGTATTTCCATAATATTTCTTCCTGTATAATACATTTCTCTTTCAAGGTCCTCTTCAGGCAATACTATTTTTTTCTTTTCTTCCAATCGGTACATTGGTGTTCCTTTTTCCAACTTTAAGGAATAAAAAGAAATGTGTTTTATGTCTTTTTTTATTAAATTATTAATTGTATTGTCAATATCATCAATTGTCTGCCCAGGGATGTTAAACATAAGATCTGCATTTATATTTGCAAACCCGCATTGCTTAGCCTTTTCTATTGCTTCCAAAGCTTCTTTGGAATTATGTATCCTTCCTATCTTTTTCAATATAATATCATTCAATGATTGAATTCCTATACTTAATCTGTTGATTCCAATTGACTTATATGCATTTAGACTGCCCGTGTTTAGAGTGTTTGGATTAGCTTCCATGCTTATTTCAGCATTTCCTTCCACTATAAATATGTTTTTTATAGCAGCTAAGAGATACTCAATATTTTGCGGCTTAATAATAGAGGGAGTTCCTCCACCTATAAAAATTGTGTCAACAATATATTTATCGTTAAGTTCACTGTAGCTTTTTATTTCATTAATTGCTGACTGAATATATTTACTTTCTGATATTTGATCCCATTTTACAGAATAAAAGTCACAGTAACCACACTTTTTAACGCAAAATGGAATGTGTATATAAATTCCTAATTTTTTCATAACTACCTCTGTTTGTCATCCTGAGCGAAGTAAAGGGTAAAAATAATGGGACAGTTAAGATATACCCTACTGTCCCACAATTATATCATTCATATGCGAATGTGCAACACAATTTAGCTGATTGCTGATTTTCTATAATTATTCTGCACTTTACAGCTATATTATTCGGTTACTTCTTCTTTTGCAAAATCAGTATTCCAAATTTCTTCGTTAAACTCTCCTTCTTGTTTTGAAATAATAGTCGTGCAAACAGCATCTCCCGTGATATTCATGGCAGTTCTGCCCATGTCGAATATTCTGTCAATACCTAATATTAACCCCAAACCCTCAAGGGGCAAACCTACTGTCTGCAATACCATTGAAAGCATTATTGCTCCGGCGCCGGGAACCCCTGCAGTACCGATTGATGCCAATGTAGCTGAGAATACAATCATAAGTGCCATAACAGGTGTTACATTAATTCCAAAAACCTGTGCAATAAATACTGCTGACACTCCTTGATAAATTGCTGTTCCGTCCATGTTTACCGTAGCACCAAGGGGAAGCGAAAATGAAGATATGTCCTTAGAAGCGCCTATTTTATTGATAGTCAAATCCATGGTAACAGGTAATGTAGCACTACTGCTGGCAGTGGAGAATGCNACNGCCATTGCNGGGAAGAATTTCTTTATGAATCTTACCGGAGACAATCCTGACAGACCTTTAAGCATTCCGCCATATACAAATGCCAAGTGTATACCTAAAGCGATGTAAACTGCCGCTACAGTCTTTAACACAGGCACAACTGCTGCAATTCCAACCTGACCGAAGGTCCTTGCCACTAAACAAAGCACACCAAAAGGAGCCAAAAGCATTACCATACTAACTAATTTCATTACTAATTCATTTAAATCTTCAAATAATTTCAATACATTTTTACCCTTTTCTCCCAACATGGTCAGGGCAATACCGGTCATTATTGCGAATACTATGATTTGAAGCATGTTTCCTTCAGCTAATGCCTGGATCGGGTTTCTCGGCACCATTTCATAAAGAACTTGTGCCATTGGTTTACCTTCACTTGCAGTAACTTCAACAGCTTCTATGGCACCCATGTCTAATCCGATACCCGGGTTGATTAAAAATGCCATCCCAAGACCTATCACAATGGCGACTGCTGTAGTTACCAAATAAAATGCCATTGTTTTAACGCCTACTTTTCCAAGCTTCTTGATGTCTCCCATGCCGGCTGCACCGTTAACCAAGGATACAAATACCAAAGGAACAACGCACATCATAATTCCTCTTAGGAATACCTGCCCAACAAATTGGAATACGCCATTAATTAAGATATCATCCCTGAGTGAACCTTTTGGCATATAATGAACTATAAGACCTATGACAAAACCAATGGCTAACCCTATTAGGACCTTTACCGCCAATCCCATCTTTTTCTTTGTCATTTATAACTGCCTCCTTTATATATTATAAATGTTTACGTTTTCATTATAAGCATTTCCAACCTTTATGTCAATTAATATTCATTTGATTATCCAATGAAAATTTTACATTTTTTTTACAGTTTATGACAATTGACCATTGTAAGGGGACTGACAAGGGGACGGGGGTATTGTCATAAATATGACAATACCCCCGTCCCCTTGTTACCACTTGTCAGTCGACTTAGGCCAGTTCATTGCAGGCATACATTACTATTGCTGCTGTTACAATACCTGCTGTTTCAGTTCTTAATATTCTTTTGCCTAAGGTTACAATATGGGCTCCGATTTCTTGAAGCATTTTAATTTCTTTAATGTCAAAGCCGCCTTCAGGGCCTATAACAATGTAATAATTATTCTTTGGCTCGCATAATACATCCTTTAATAACTTTACATCCTCCAACTCATAAGGAACTAATATTGCAGCATCTTCATTCTTAATCTTTTCAATCAGCTCCTGAACAGTCATAATTGGCTCTACAGAAGGAATTATATTTCTATTGCTCTGTTTTGCCGATTCTTTGGCAATTTTTTGCCATCTGTCTAATTTCTTTTGCTCTCTTTCTTTTTCGTTAAGCTTTACAACGGTTCTTTCAGTTAATAAAGGAATAAATCTTTTCACACCTAACTCAACATTTTGCTGAATAATTAATTCCATCTTGGTTTGTTTAGGTATTCCTTGGCAAAGAGTTATGTTTATTTTTGTTTCATTATTAGTCGGTATTTCTTCAACCAAGGTACAATTTATATTTCCCGTATTTACTTCCATTATTTCTGCAATGTATTCCTTACTTTGAGTCACAACAGAAATTTTATCTCCCGGCTGAGCCCGAAGAATTGTTTTTAAATGTTTTGCATCGCCGCCTTCAACTGTTACTCTTCCATTTTTTATATTANCATCAACACAAAAATATCTGAACATTTTTCCTCCATTTATTATTACTACTCAAGATGAAAGCTTTGCTGTTATGGATACCCATTCTTCGCTTTTATTTATTTCAATTACTTTAAATCCTAAGCTCTCAAAATNATCAATTACATCCTGCTCGTATTTTGTAATTATCCCTGATGCTATAACCAATCCACCCTTTTTTAAAAACTTACGAAAGGTATGACTCATTCCCATTATTATTTGTGCAATAATATTCACTGCTATCACGTCATACTTGTTGAATCCGACTTTTTCTTGCAGTTCATTATCTTCGGTTACATCCCCCTGGTACACTGTGAATCTGTCTTGATAAATATTGTTAAGTGCAGCATTTTCTTTAGCTATTCGCACTGAATTTTCATCAATGTCTACTCCAATGCATTTTTTTGCTCCAAGAAGCAATGCAGCTATTGACAGTATCCCGCTGCCGCACCCTATATCCAGAACCTCCATATCTTTATTAATGTATTTAATTATCTGCTCAATACAAAGGCGGGTTGTATGGTGCTGTCCTGTACCAAAGCTCATTCCCGGGTCGATTTCAAGAATAATCTTTCTATCTGATGAGTCCTTGTAACCTTCCCATGAAGGTTTAATTATTACTTTGTCAGCCACTACAAAGGGCTTGAAATACTGCTTCCAGTTGTTTGCCCAGTCTTCGTCATTCAGGACTTTTGTTTCAACCCTAAGTCTACCCAAGTCGATGTTCATATTATCTTCTTTTAATACTTCAATAAATTCATTAATTTTTCTTAGCAGTTTTCTTCCCTGATCGTTGTCTGCTAAATATACCTTAATACAGCTTTCAATATCCTTCATCTTTGACAAGTCTTCATCAAAATAATCCCAGT
>JGI24712J26585_10002128_pt1 | contig 16442 bp, 14 predicted proteins | sample BioPla3DNA2_FD_26585 | JGI IMG/M metagenome (IMG submission 26585) | reverse complement strand
TCAATGGATAATATGGTTGTCAATGTAAACGGCACTCTTTACGATGATCAAAATGCTATAATCAGATAAATATGGATATACATATGATTAAATAAATGCCCCTCAAATAACAACCTTAAGACCGGAAGAACATTACATTCTTTCCGGTCTTAAGTCTAGTTTAAATAAGTTTGTGTATCCTACACTCTTCTAGGTCTCCTATGATGCAAACTCTTCTTTTTCTACACTTCTTCATCAGCGTATCTAAGTGTCTTATAATACTGATAAAGAAGGCTATCCAACTGGACTTTGACGTTTTCTGCACGTTCCCTGTTAGAGTCATAGTTTAGGTCGAAGGAATTAAGTAGTGAGTTTTTCTCAACAATCTCCATTTTTAACTTCTGTGTGAAATTATTCATTCATAACCCTCCTCTCAAACTATACTCCCCCAAATAATAGTGTTACGGATTATTATACTATAATTTTCCATTATTCTCAATAGATGTAATCTAAATTTAACATTGGCTCAATAATCAATGCACATTATATATACTCAGAAATTCGGATTTTATTACAAAAACATAAGTATATACAAAATAAAAGTTCGAAACTTAGACGAATTTTAAACTCCTTCTAAGCTTCGAACTTTCATTTTTTGTTAGGAATTTAATTTTTTAACTATTGGATGTCTATTTGATAAGTATTGATTTTACTTTCCTTTTCTTTAGGAAGTGTTACCGTCAAAATACCATCGTTATACTTAGCTTTCACATCCTCTGCCTTAATATTCTCGACGTAGAAGTTTCTGCTCAATGAACCATACCTACGTTCTTTCCTAATATAGTTTCCTTTTTCCTCATCTACTTCCTCATTACGGTCAACAGAAACCGTAAGAACGTCATCCCTTAAATTAAGTTTTATGTCTTCTTTTTTAGTTCCAGGAATCTCAATGTCTAATACATATTCTTTTTCGTTCTCACGAATATCGGCTCTAATTTCGGTTGCTGGAAGAAACGCTCCTTTAAAAAACGAGTCATTGAAAAAATCTTCAAAAATACTTCTGCTAACATTCCAAACATCTCCTCTTGTAGATATTCCACAGTTTTTTCTATTATACGGCGTAAGTCCAAACATATAAAACACCTCCATAAAAATTAACTTGTTTTTAACTTTGACTTTCTTTGACCTTACAATATATTTATATCATGTCTGAATACTATTTTCAAAATTTGATTTTGACCATCTTTGACCTTAGGTTTTGATTAGTATCATTTATCTACTTTTTTTTCTAGTTTTCAAATGATTTCTATACAATTTAGTTTATGAAATGTTTAGCCTAGGTGTGCATGACTTTTCCTGTAGTAACTTTTGACATTGCTAAAGAATAAAAAAACCTATATTCCTGCTTTTTGAAAGTGCTGATAAATCAATAAAATAGCCTTTTTTAAATTTAGGTTCTTGAACTAATACCAATAAGCTTCATCATCTCTTTTTTATCAAGCACGCCAAATAAAAACAGCAATATAAATGCTATAAGAACATTACCGAATATCGCCATAAGAATAGTTAGTATCCCACTTAATTTAAATATTGTGAAGAAATAAAAAACATATCTACCTATAACGAACATTATTACTCCTATAATTCCGGGTTTAATCAGCCAATTTCTTATATCTAAAATCATACCTGTAGTTTTTACTACGGTCCCTAAGTTTAGTGCACAAACAACGGCAGAGCTCACAACCATTCCTACAATATAGCCTTTAATCCCATATACCGGAATTAGGTATATTACAAAAGCAATTCTTATAACATATCCCACCATTGAATTTCTCAAACAAATGCCTTGTTTTCCAAGACCATTCATTATGCCCAGTAATGTCTGTTGTAAATAAATAAACACGCTTGTAAAAGACAATAAATACAATACTTCTCCTATATTTTCTTTCCTATAAAGCATATCACCTATCTCATTAGGGAAAACTATAAATATAGATGTAAATATGAATCCAAGAATAACGCTCAATTGAATTGACATTGACATTCTATAATTCACAGTTTTATAGCTTTTGACGGACATAGCTTCTGAAATTGCAGGTACAAGAGTTGTAGCTAAAGATGATGTTACCAATGAAGGGAAAAAAACCAAGGGCATAGCCATTCCCATAAGCTTCCCAAACTCTTCCATGCTATTTTGATAATTTAGCCCCCCAGCTAATAACATTCTAGGTATCAAAATCATTTCTATCGCTGACATTATTGATGTTATCAACCTGTTGAATGAAATAGGAGTAGATACCTTTACTAAATCTCGTACTATATACCTTTTTCTAATGAACCCTCTTTGGTTGCTGTTGGAGTTTTTATTTTTCTTCAGCTTATATACTACTAAAAGCACCCCTAAATTTGATATTTCACCAACAGCCATACCCAAGGTCGCCAGTGCACATGCGTATTCCAATCCAATATTTAAGAAATATCCTGCCATCGTTATGACAAGTGTTATTCGTACCACCTGTTCTGCTATTTGTGAAAATGCTGTTGGTACCACATCCTGTATGCCATAGAAATAGCCCTTTAATGCTGAAGCCGCGGCCACAATCGGTATGCATGGTATCATCAAAAGCATTGCATAGTATGTTCTCGAGTCTTTTAAAATAACATTAACAATTGGGTCAATAAACACAAACATAAGTACCGCAACTGCTATTCCTGACGAAATTACTAAAAATAATGCACACGAAGTAATACGTTTTAAATTCACCAAATGATTTTTTGCCATTTGCTCAGCAACCATTTTTGAAACAGCAATTGAAATACCTGAAGTTAAAGTCAAAATGACTAAGGAATATATAGGTGATATCAGCTGAAAAAGCCCCATCCCTTCTGCCCCAATAAGATTTGAAAGATATATTCTATATATAAAGCCTAATATTTTTACTACAAAACCTGCAATCATTAAAACTATTGCACTTCCCACAAATGACTTTTTCCCCACATGCTTTCTCCTAAAAAAATTGTCCCTCTTATTAATATTTAGTTTGTTCTAAAAAAATAACTGGTAATTGACATTTCGAAAAAATTCCTATGCTCCAAGAAAATTCGCTTTGCTCATGAATTTTCTTGTTTGCTAGGGAACCTTATTGTTCCCTTCGATGGATGCTTCGTATCTTAGGTTGTATAGGCAAGCAGTATAGCGTAGCGAAACGACCAGCCTGAGCACCCTCCTAAAACCTAGAAAGGGGAATCCCCTTTTTGAAATCCCGGTATAGTCTGAGCATAATTACCATGGTATATATTACAGGTTGATTCATATTGCTGTGTCACTTATAATGGGTAATCGTCACCAATAAAACTTTGCATACAAATAGCTGATACAAATAATTTAAGCAGCTGTTTTTATTTTGCCTCTTTTTAATAGGCAATAAAAACTGCTTAGTGCTCCTACAGCTATCAAGACAATATCTGAAAAACAAATATATTATAGAGCCTAATCCTTTAATAGGAAAAGGAACGGGGGATCAATTTTGGGGTTAAACTGTTTTTATAATAACACGTGGGGGAAATCCGCTCTCTCCTAACCCGTCAACTAACCTCGTAGGCTTAGAGAGGAGAATTATAATGAAAAGAAAAATAGGAGTTTTTTTAGTAACTTTAGTTATGTCTGTGATAATATCTGCTTTTACGTTGGTAAACACAGCCTATGCAGACTATCATTCAGAACGAATACTATTAAGGCAAGGTATGAGAACAGGAGAAGTATATAATCTTCAAAATGATTTAAGAGCTCTCGGTTATTTGTATGCCAATTCCACAGGGTACTTCGGTAGCCTAACACGCCAAGCGGTTGTTAACTACCAAAGAGATAAGAATATCGGAGTTGATGGAATTGTAGGACCTACAACATCAAGACATATAAAAGAAGACATGGTAATATTAAAAGCAAAAAGCTATTATGGTGTACCTTACGTGTGGGGCGGTACATCACCATCAGGATTTGACTGTTCGGGGTTTACTCATTATGTTATGCTTAAAAATGATATCATTATACCACGTACAGCAAGCACCCAATATAACTCAGGATATTGGATACCAAAATCACAACTAAAAAGAGGCGATCTTGTGTTTTTTACCACATATAAATCCGGTCCCTCTCATGTGGGAATTTATATTGGAAACAATCAGTTTATTCATGCGAGTTCCGGTGCTGGTAAAGTTACAATATCAAATTTGAGTTCACCATATTATACGCAAAGATATCTAGGAGCAAAAAGGGTTATTTAAATAAAGTACTATAAAAGGGGCAGCTTGTGCCCCTTTTTATTGTAGTTACGCTCCTTGGAGTGAAATGAAAGGAGCAAAAACTAAGGGGCTCGATGCCCCGTAGTTTTTATTCTTTGTATAAAGCAAACTTCACAACCTTCTAATAGCAAAGACCACCACAGAAACTAAAAAGTTTTTAAATAAAACTAATCTAACAATAAAACACTGTTATGGAGTAAGTCCATTATTTTCTTCTATACTTTTCTTCTTCAATCTTTCCTGCCGCCTCACCTCTGCTTGAGAAAAATTAATCTTCTCTTCTTCAGTTTCAGGTATAATAGGTGGCACTGGCACAGGTTTCCCAGCATCATCTAAGGCAACAAAAGTTATAAATGCCTTATTGGTCAATATAGTTTTACCCGACTTTATATTCTCCGCAAAAACATTAACAGTAACTTCCATGGAAGTCCTACCTGTCCATGTGATTTTCGCTTTTAAAATAACCAACTCTCCCATTCGTACAGGATGCCTGAAATCAAGACTATCTAATGCAACGGTTGCAACAATACGTTCTGCATGCCTTGAAGCTGCCATTGCACCCGCTATGTCAATCCAATGCATCAATCTGCCACCTAGAAGATTTCCTAATAGGTTAGTATCATTTGGCAAAACTAATTCTGTCATCTCCACTTGTGATTCTCTTGGTGCCTTCCCTGTAAGACTTACTATATGTTCTTTTGAAACATCGTGCATAAAAATTCTCCTTATTTGTAGTCATTATATTCTTTGAAATGGGAATTGTAATTCCCTAAAACCATTTCATTAATTTAAATATATCAAAAAACGACACTAAAATGTGTCGTTTTATATTTACCTACACATTATAAAGTTATTCCCACGGAGTTTATCAAGTAGTTTAACCTCTCACCATCTAAGCCTTGGTTTATTTCAATACCTTCAATGCTTAGTAGGCTAACAGGATAAATGGGTACTGTAAATATATCCTCCATATATTCTCTCAATCCCTTAAGCAAAGAACCTCCGCCTATAATATAGATTTTACCTACCTTATCGCCATAACATCTTTTTTCATAAAACTCAAAGCATTGGAAAATCTGCTTTATAATATCATCAACTACACCTTTTATGCTTTGATATATTTTTTCCTGTTCTTCACCAGTATTAATCTCCGGAAGTTCCATACCATACATTTTTTTAAGCAACTCAGATTCATCAAGCTTTCTAGTCAGCTTCGCAGCAATCGCTTCATCGAGATTACTACTTCCTCTGAGTATAACCTTGTTAAACTCAAGTACCCTGTCCCTCAAAATGTTTACTATAGTTGTCTCCGAACCAAAATCTATAACTGCAAATGTATTTTGACTCAACTTACTGTATTTCTTTTTCTTAAACCAAGTTTCACTTTCAGTTACCATTATATCTCTATTGAAAAATTTAGCAGTACTGTTTGCTGGTATGTCAACCGATATAGGCTTCAAACCAAGTTCTATCAATATATCTATATAACTTTGAATAATACTCTTCAAAACTGCTGTCACAAAAACCTTGAGTTTAGAAGTTCCACCTTCTCTAAGCTCCTGAAGAACTTTATAATCTATCTGATGAGCATCCATATCAATGGGCATGTTTTGTGAAATAGTATTTCTAACTGCGACAGCTAGATCTTCTCCTGGAATCTTATCTATCAAAAAGATACGAGAAATGATATTAGTACCTGACATAACAATTTTTGCATTCTTCGCTTTGACGTTAATCTCATTCATTACTTTTTTAATTTCATTAGTAACGCTTTTAACGTCTTTAATGGCACCATTCTTTATAGATCCTTTTGGCGTAGAAGCTATTCCGAAATTTTTGATAAATATTTCACTGTTTTTTCCCAAGTCAACTTCAACGATTTTTATGTTCCTAAAACCTATATCAATACTTATAAGGCTGTTTTTAATGAAAGGGAAGCTTACCATTTTATCTACTCCTTAAGTATTATTTATAAAACGATGACACCATATTAACTTTCTATAGTATCTATATTATCATTCTGATGTATTAAAATCAATATTTTATATCGAACTCAATTAGTATTTTAGGTAATTCCCAAAAAATAACTAGTCACTTATCCTTACAAAAAATAGATTTGCTGGGCTTTGTGACCTAAATATTGTATAGGTTATTTTTTGAAATGTCTTACATAAAAACTTGATTTTATGTAAGGTACTTATGATAGGTTACTTTTCGAAATGACCTTAATACATATTTCTAATCTGCGGTATCTATATTCCTTAAAAATTCCTCAAGTAAATATATAACTTCCTCTTGAGAAACTGCACGAAACACCTTTTCTTTAAGTGCTGCTGAATTCCTCATTCCCTTGACATACCATGCAATATGCTTTCTCATTTCTCTAATTCCCGAAACTTCTCCTTTAATATTTACAAGCATTTGCATATGCCTTTTTATCATTTCAATTCTACCTTTACTACTTATATCGGATAATTTCACGTTGGATTTTAGATGATTTGTAATCTTCTTAAAAATCCATGGATTCCCTTGTGCTCCACGGCCTACCATCACAGCATCACAACCGGTGTCCTTAAGCATTTTCAAGGCATCTTCCTCGCTAAATATGTCTCCATTACCAATAACCGGAATAGATACAGCTTTTTTTACGTTTTTAATTGTTTCCCAGTCAGCTTTACCAGAATAAAACTGTTCTCTAGTTCTTCCATGAACAGTTATAGCAGCCGCACCATTATCTTCCGCTATCTTCGCAATCTCAACTGCATTAACACTATTATCGTCCCAGCCCTTACGAATCTTAACAGTTACAGGTTTACTTGATGCTTTAGATACTTCTTTAACAATTTTGCCAACCAGTTCAGGATTTCTCAAAAGAGCACTTCCTTCACCGTTTTTTGTTATTTTAGGAGTAGGACAACCCATATTTATATCTATGATAGCAGTATTTAACTGGCTTAATTTTTCAGCAACCTTTGCCATAATATCTGGTTCGGATCCAAATATTTGCAATGCAGTGGGTTCTTCGACAGGGTCAATATGTGCCAATTTAAAGCTTTTTATATCATTGTAATAAATACCTTTCGCACTAATCATCTCTGTATATAATAGCCCACAACCCTGCTCTTTACATAATATTCGAAAGGGCATATCGGTAACTCCTGCCATAGGAGCTAAAAAGACATTATTCTCTAACAACACATTACCAATCTTCATATTTATCCTCCCTACCAATAGTCTTTTCAATAAGCTTGTATTTTTATAACTCAATATTGAGAAATCTAATACGCTCTTTGAAAAGATATAACCTTATCACAGCTCATACATTTTAACAAAACAATAATTATTTTACCATAACTTCAGTAAATAATGTTCCATTGCTTAAAAGCATATATGCTTTTAAAATGAGCTTTGTAAATCAATTTTTGTATAGGTTATTTTTGAAGGAGTCTAATAGGCAATTTACACCTCTAATTAGGTAAAAAAAAAGATTTCTTAAAATCTATTAAAATTAGTTAATTTCAAATAATAGCTGTCTAATTATTGTTACAAAAAGATTATAATTCATCATACCTTTACAGCTTTATTTCGCGGGTTTAATACGAACGAGTAAATCCCATCACCTGTAGCAAATTCAGAAGTCGCTTTAGCAACTATATTAGATTTAAAAATTTCATCTAATTGTATTTTTACATGCTCTTCAATATTTTCATATTTTGCAATGTAACAAAAGCCATCAACGGCAACATTTTTCTCTTCGACAATATATCCCCTAAGCGGGATGTCAAATTGAGTAAGCATACTATACACTTTTAAGTCAAAACTCAATAACTGTCCTATTTCATATTCCTTATCCGTATAAAAAGTAAGCCCTGATGTCGATATATCATCCACTTCAACATCTCTCCATCTAATCATGTCCGAGCTCACAGATGCAGTACATAAAGTAGCATTATTAATCTTCTGGGTCAAACGTTCCTTATATGTCCCCATAATTCTTCCCCCTTTGGGTTTAAACTTTATACTGCAATAATTGATTTTGCACTTAAGAGAAAATTATACCAATTACCGCATGTTGATCTAAATAACAGGGCAATTGTAATAATAAGTTGTTATGTAAAATATATAGAAATTAAAGATGGTTATGTATTTTTTTACCTAATTGTATTTTACCACATTTCCGCTGCAATGTCGAGCGTTAGTTTTTTCACAACACATTATTAATAGTGGTTTGTAGCCAATAAAGGATGGAAAATAAACACCGTCTAACTTATAATATCTGCTGATAATAAATTTGGCGTCCCGGACAGGAATCGAACCCGTATCAGTGGAACCGGAATCCACTATCTTATCCATTAGACCACCGAGACTTAAGCCTATCACCATAACATTATAATCCAATAATCTCATATTGGCAACTGACACATATATGAAAAAAACGGATTACAATTTATTTAAAAAGTAGTGGAATCCAATTACCAATAGTAAAACTCAGTGCATAGGACAATAATAGATACCAACCATAAACAATTACGAATATCATACTCTTTAATCTGTCGTCAAAATCATAGATTGTGTTTATCCCCCTAGCTACTATTGCTGCCAACCAAACAGGCATTAATATAAACTCAATTAGTGCCATCGTTATACTGAAACCTGAAGACATCCCTGCCCATTTAGACAATCGAATGGTAGCAACAAAAAAAGCCTGTACAGGGACAATAATAAAGTGAGCAGATATGTAAACTTTCATCAACTTAATCAACTGGGCATTTATGTTCTTAACTCTTTCTTTCACCCTAAAAAACTTAAACAAATCAAATAGGGGAATGGAAAAGAAAACAATATCTATAAGACCTAATAATACGGCAATACAAAGTGCTAGTGTAGAGTTAAACATCAATACATTAGGCATCTTGTTGAAAAATATCACCGGGATACGGTCTATAAGTAGGAATACAGCATTCGACAAACCCACAAATACAATCCCTAGAAACAGGCTTGGAAGCTTATCGGTTAACTTTGCAAAATAAGCTTTTGGAAAAAGCAATATATCTAAAAAAGTCGGTCTCTTCACATAAATTCTCCTTAGGATTTTAGATTAATAACAAGCTTTATCAATATCCACATACAGAAATTTGCAGGTAAAGAACAGCAAAATATGATATTTAACAGTTTTAAAACAAAATTTATTATGTCTAAGAAGTATTTAGTTTAAAGCTTGTTATTTCTTTAAATCCTTAATTATTTACTATTAATAATACAACTAAATAACTGTAAAATCAATGAAATAATATTAAACTACCAAATACATGTCTAAAATATTTTTGCAACAACAAATAACAAAAGAGCAATACTTGCGACAAGAGCAAGATTTATAAATGTGTTCATCCGCGTCTTATCTGGATTAAAAGGTCTTAAGTTCAACTCATGAATAAAACCACCTTTTAAGTTTCTTTCCTTTGCAAAATTGTTGATTATGTCTTCAGCTTCACGAAGCAAGTAATTATTTGCTTTTCTAGAGCTATTTGCGGATGTAATTATCATATTTTTATTTTTATTTGAGCTAGATTTCTTATCTCTCAAAACAAGTATTGCTTCCTCAACAATATTTGAAGAAATGTTCTTAATTATTACAACACGCTTAGTATCATCACAGACCATAAATTCCCTCCATAAGATATATTCGGAGATAGTTTACGGCATTTCAGTGACATTTATACATATTTTTACCCAACTTTTTTCCAGACCTTTGCTACTAGCACTGTCATGTCATCTATTGCCTTGTTACCGCTATTCGAATATGCCTTATTTAATATAATATCTGCAATTCCTTGTGGATTGACATTTTCTATTTCTTCAATATAGTTTACGAGTGATTTTTCCCCTCCCTCTTCCGATTTGAAAGAGTCTATAATCCCATCACTTACCATAATTATAAAATCTCCATTGCTTACATTTTTGCATATCATCTCCGTCTCAATATCACTTAAAATTCCTGCTGGTAATGAAACAGTTTTTACCGTTTCCACCCTATCTGGTCTTTTTATATATGTAGAAACTGCTCCTATTTTAACAAACTCTACCTTTCCGTCATACAAATCGATGGCAGACAAGTCGATGGTTGCAAAGGAGTCATCATCGGATTTTAAAACAAGGATTGAGTTAATAAGTTTAATGGCTGTATCCTTATCAAAACCAGTTTCCATAAATTGCTCAAGTAAGCTTATCGCCGCTCTACTTTGACAATCCGCCTTCTGTCCTGATCCCATTCCATCACTAAGTGCCACAATGTATTTACCATCTCCAGTATTCATAAAGGTATAATTATCTCCCGATACACTCGATTCATATTTTCCTAGCCTTGCAACTCCAGTGGTAACTCTGAAGGTCTCTTCTTCAACAAGCTTTAACGTACAGATTCCTGTTTTGTGATTTTGTACACATTCATTACTTTCCTTTATCATCTTCCTGCCTATTACTCCCGTGGCTACTTTTTCAATATTATTTATGCAATTTCTTATTCCACCACATCCTTTATGAAAAATTGTAACTTCATTTTTACCCCATTTATTTTGAAATATCACTGCATCATTTGCCTTAATTCCCGCTTTATCCAGTTCCACCAACAATCGATCCTCTAAATCACCTTTAAATTTCACATCATAATCAATCTCGTTTGCAAGGTTTGCAATCACTCTAGAGAGTCCATCCAATTGCTGTGACATAAGGCCTCTACTCTCTCCCACCCTGTTTTTCCAAACAAGATTTACTTTAAATAGCTCGTACACATTATTAACCTGTCTTACAAAGTCACTTATTCTCTCGCACCTATCCATGAAATAATCCGGAATATCCTCTTCATTTATATAGCCTTTATCATCAAGTTTTTCTACAATTTTGAACATTACCTGATAGGTATTGTAGAAATTCCTATCCCAGCAATGCATACAAAGACTACAATCCTTGCAAACCTTATCTGCAACCCTGTCAAAAAGCGAAGTTATATCTTGTTTACTTGTTGCTGTAGAGGTTTGAGATATTTCACTGAAGGTTTTTGACAATTCTCCAAAAGCCTTTGAGAACTTATTAAGCCTATCTATAGTCAGCTCTTTAATCCTTGTACTATAACCTTGCTTGTCCCTCGTGCCAACAGTAGAAGCTGTGAAGTATTCTAAGGTATTTGTCATAATTTTTTTTGGAATGAACAGAACTATTAGCACTGCTGCCAAAATATCCTTTATATAAATAAGTATCTCTGTAGAACCATTTAAGTATAATGTTAATAAGGCATTTGCAGCAATAAAGCCCAGACAAGCACCAACCTTTCCTAAACTTTTAAACACACCACAAAGCAAACCACAAAACGCATAAGATGCAATCACCATCGGCACACCAGGATTAGTCATGTTTACTACCAAGCCGACTATGACGCCTACTGCCGCTCCCACTCCTGGACCTGCACTCATGCTAAATAATAGAATCGCCAAAATACCCATAACGTTTATAAGATTCATCCCCGCGAGTTGAACATTGCCAATACCTGCTAGAGTTAAGGTCATTAGCATGGCAATACTTATCATTTCTTCATTAGAAAAAACATTCCGCTTTTTTGTCCCCTCAATTATAGATATTGAATTTTTAAATATAAATACCAAAGCAAAAACCAGACCTGAATAGCATATACTTTTTAATGTATCATATAATAGAAAGCCTTGAAAAAAGACCATAACCATTTGAGGTATACTCACACTTACAAAGGCAATTATCGGAATCTTTAATCCGTTGTTTTTCGATTTTGTATTTGCAAATAACATTTCTAAAGCACTAAATATTACTATTGAAGTAACTGTTATATAAACCTGCTCAAAACCACCGCCTGTAATCATTCCTATTGAAACTGCAAGTCCCATCAAAATTCTGCTTATCCTTGTACTTGATGCTGCAATAAAAAAAGCAATTCCAAAGGGCATAAATCCTTGAAAAAGAGATATTCTTCCTAACATAAAACTAATCAGAAGTATAATTGCATTGCTTTTCGAAATTGAAACATCTAACATTAACCCCTCTTTTGTTCTTTCATACACCTTTCCTACATCACCTAATTTTGGGTATGGAATAGCTTGTGTTTTCATCTTTTGTGACCTCCTATATAAATTTTAATTTTGCTTGCATGAATGATTATAGGACATATACCGAAAATTATTTGTCAAATTCGGTTGTGGAAAACTAAAATTATTCTGACACTTATCCACAAAACATAACTTTGGGCTATGTAAAAAACAACTTAGATAAGTGTGCTCTAATTTTTAATTGAAGTTTAAAATCTTGAATATGAGTGGGAATTTTGTAGACTTTAGTCAATAACTTTTTTGTTCAATGTTATGGAGGGAACAAGAAACAATTTGATTTGCTTATGAGTTAAAACCTTGAGTGACTGCTGAATTGGTGGTGCTGTGATTTTGGAAACCATATTTAGAGAAGTGCCTATTGTTTGAGTGTCAAACAAGTTAATGCCTTAATGTAGATTTTTTCTCTGTTTTATTGCTGTAGCTTTTTTAATTATGGAATTTATATAAATTCTAAGTGTTTATTTTAAGCTTCATATACATAAAAGAAGAAACTATACATCTAATGTATAGTTTCTTCTTTTGGTGGGCACTATAGGGCTCGAACCTATGACCCCCTGCTTGTAAGGCAGGTGCTCTCCCAGCTGAGCTAAGCGCCCAAGTTTTATGGTGACCCATAGGGGACTCGAACCCCTGTTACCGCCGTGAAAGGGCGGTGTCTTAACCACTTGACCAATGGGCCAGATAATGGTAGCGGCGGTCGGACTTGAACCAACGACCCTGCGGGTATGAACCGCATGCTCTAGCCAACTGAGCCACGCCGCCATATATTTTGCCAGTGCTTTGAGTATAATCCCTAGCACGCTTTAACATTGTAGCAGATGTATCACTGAAAAGTCAATAGTATTTTTTATTTTTTTTAATGTTAATTAATTGTAAGTTAAAGTGATATTAAAAATGTACAAGTGCTACTGGCCTGATACCAACCGGAACTATCACCTGATATTATGCGTAAAAGGCTTGACTTCAATCAAAATTGAGACTAGCTTTCGTAGCTTATCTAATGACAGGAGTAAAATTACTTACCCTGCGTATGTTTGAATCATAGTGGCTTTTTTATATTGAAATTGGTTGCTAAAAACTCTTGGTTCTATTTCATGGATCATTTTTTTCCTCCTTCTATGTGTTATATTTATCTTTTAAATAAAAACAAGGTCAAAATCAATGTCTGCCTGCTCTTGCCTTGTTTTATACATATTTAATTGCCTTGCTATTTACATTACCTGGTTGGTGGGCTAAATGTTGAAAATAAATACAGTGGCTGGCTGCTGGTGTTTTTAACGCCGTGTTCCATACCCATTGGGGCTTTTAGAGCATCACCCTTTTTTATCGGTCTCCATTCTCCGTCTATGAGAAATTCGCCTTCACCTTCAACAACATAGTAGAATTCCGAAGAATTATCATGAACATGAGCTAAAATTTGTTTTCCAGCTTCAATTTTAACCTCCAGATTGTTGAGTCTGTCATTGTCAGTACTGCAGAAGAAGTGCTTCATTAAAACGCCTTCCTCTTTTGGGTGATTGACATAATCCGATAAACGCTTAATATTTTCTGACATACTAAAACCATCCTTTCGTTTATTATTTTATTTTTAATACTGCTCCATTTACATACAACATTTAACGAAAATCAAAAAGAGGCTATAAACGCATAATTGAGCGGTTTATTGCCTCTTTCATTCTTCTTAACTGTCAAAGATGGGAATATCTTATTAAGTCCTGTTTTTCAATACTAAAATCAAAAAAAGCACCAGGAGCGTGTTACTTGATTCTTCCTTTTATATCCATAAATGCCGATGCCGCTGATTTTACTAGCTTATCTATTACCTTGTTTCGTTTTATAACAATAGCCTTTGCGGGACATAATTCTTGGCAGCAAAAGCATCTTATACATTTAGAGAGTTTAACTTCGGGCTTTTTGTTTTTCATCTCGATAGCGTTAGGAGGACAACTTCTCACGCAATCAGCACAGCCAATACATTTATTCGCTAAGAATACAGGTTTCGGGAGTATAAATCCAGTAAGTGACTTGAGAAATTCATTTTCTACAAATCTAATCTCCTTAAGTCCTTCTAGAGCAGGAACATCAAAGTCTTTGACCTTAACACTATCAATAGGTTCTCCAATTAATTTAATTTTACTAATACTGTTAGGACATAATCCCCGTTCAATTGAATTCTTCAGTAGCGGAACTCTTTTAGGATCAGTGTCTATAATATTTAGAGCAGCCATATCTAAGCTAAAGGCACTCTCAGAAGCAAGTATGACTCCTATTTCTTTTGGCACTCCAGCTGTAGGTCCTGCACCTTCCATACCAATTATTGCATCCATGATACTCAAAGCTGGCTTAGTACTAAGGAAAATATCTATCAGGGTATCCGCAAATCTGTCATACTCCTTCATGTTAAAGTGATACTCTACCTTTGATATTCCCGCTATAGCCCCAAACATATTCTTTACAGCTCCGGTGTAAACCATTTGACCATGTGTCTTAAGCTTTGGGAGGTTAATTACAAGATCAGCCTCTACTAGAGGTTTTAGTATTTTAAGCCTTTTAATGAATTTACCCTCAGCATTCTCAACCTCAACTTCGGAAGTGTCAAAATTGAGCTGTGCCCCAATTTCCTCTGCCACTGCTTTCATGCCAGTACCCATATATATATCCTCTAACCTTGAACGGGTATATGGACCGCCGGGACTATCAATAATTAGCACCTCAGCCCCAGCATTCTTTATTATACGTGCAAGCTCTCCAACAAATACAGGATGAGTAGTTGCAGCCTCTTCTGGCTTTTTCTTCATTACTAAGTTTGCCTTAAGTGCCACCTTCATACCCGGTCTAATGAATTTTTCGATTCCGCCTAAATTCTCAAGAGTTTTCTCTAGTGCCTGGCGTACTGTTGTTTTATCATATTTTGAAGCCCTTACCAAAGAAACCAAATCCATTGAAATTGCTCCCTCTTTAATAATAATTGGTACCTTTTGCATTACAGCTAATTTTCACTTAAACCTAGTGCACGTCTAAGGCCAATTTTATAATAATTTTCACTTAGCTCTATACCAATAACCTTACGTCCTAGCCTTTTTGCCACCACTGAAGTTGTAAATGTTCCGGAAAAAGGATCAAGCACAACATCTCCTAAATTACTTGAAGCCTTAATAATTCTTTCTAATAGTGCTTCCGGTTTTTGCGAAGGATGCTTCTCATATTCACTCATTCTGTAACGTACTCGCGGAAATTCCCATACATTTCCCGGAACTTTCCTGCAATTATAAGGTTGTGGCGGTGATTTTCTATAATCAATAAGCTTTCTAACAGCTCCGGTCTTTGCTTCCACCATTATATCCTCACCATTAAAAGTGTATCCCGATTTTGCCGATTTGTTTGCCATAATTATCGGTTCATATAGCGAACCGTACTTATGTTTTGACTGAACTCCGGAACTGTCATAATACCATACAATATTATTTATGACATTATAATTTTCACGAATGTAAATGTCTATATATGAAATGTTTTGGGTGGAATTCATCAAATAAATAGTACCGTTGTCCTTTAAGACTCTGAAACACTCACCTATCCACGCATAGCACCATTTTAGATACTCACTCTTATCTTCCCAGTTATCACTGTCATTGCCATAGTCTTTTCCTAAATTGTACGGTGGATCTGCAAATATCAAATCCACTGATTTATCTTTTATGTTCGGCAAGATAGCCATGCAATCTCCATTAATAACTACTGAACCATCATTGCATTTATGGAGGAAATCGAGCTTGTGAAATAATTGTTCCATTAGTTTGTCTTATCCTTTATCGATTTTAAGCAGAATTATACACTTTGGGTTATCTATCGTCAATATATATTGAGTTTGAGTTTCCCCATTTTTCAATATATTTTAATATAAGACTAAGTATATATAGTCACTTACAATATTCTTGTGCTTGATAGTCCAGTTTGGCTGTGGTCATGAAAGGCTACGGAATTCTACGCTAACCCAAGAGTTGGCAATGCTCGTTCGCTAAGAAATTTCAC
>JGI24712J26585_10002127_pt1 | contig 16444 bp, 13 predicted proteins | sample BioPla3DNA2_FD_26585 | JGI IMG/M metagenome (IMG submission 26585) | reverse complement strand
TCCTAGAAAAACCACCTCCATCACAACAACTTGATATTTTCAAAGCCTTTAAGCTCAAAGATCCCTCAGTTTTTTGTTACTAAATTTGGGGAAACTCAAATATAATTTAAAAACTATATATTTCTTTTATTCTCTTGGGAACCTTTTTGTACTTGCATCAGTCTAATGTATAATAGAAATAATAAAACAATCTAAGGAGTGAACAAAATGAAAAACAAAATCGCACTATTTAGTGCACTTATAATGGTTTTAACTGTAATAGTCCCGTTTTCTGCATTCTCTGCCTCCGATCCCGGTCTTGAAAATGCAATCAAAGTCTCAAAACAAATGTTTGACATTCCCGATGACTTAAGTAACTTTACTTATAGTGTCCGGTCTGAAGGGGATATGAAATTTTGGATGTTAAACTGGAGCTCAAAGGACAACAATGGTAGAAATATTGAAGTATCAATTGACGACACTGGTGATGTTCAAAGCTATTACAACTACAAGTACATACATCATGAAAACATAAAAAAGCTTCCTTCAATAAGTAGATCTGAAGCACAAAAGAAAGCTGAAGAAATCATAAAAAAACTCAACCCAGATATTTTTGATAATATTAAAATATTAGAGAGGAACCAAAACGTATCAATTACTGATAATGTTTACTCTTTTAACTATATTAGAACTCATAACGGTATAGTTTTTCCTAAGAACGGAATAGCTGTGAGCATAAACAAACAGACCGGGGAACTTGAAGCTTATAATAAAAACTGGTCAAAAGATCTAGTTTTTCCTTCGAGCGAAAAGGCCCTAAGCCTTAAAGAAGCAGAAGAGGCATATATAAAGAATTTAGGTCTTGGTCTTACATATAAATTGGCAACCGAAGACAAAGATGTGAAAATATACGGTGCATATTCACCCCTTTATAACTCAAACTATTATATTGATGCATTTACAGGAAAAAAAATAAACTTAGGCAGAATTTATTACAATGAACTTTATAATATAGCTATGAAGGAAAGCGTAACTTTTGGTAGAGGCGTTCAGGCAGCTGATATAGCTCTTAGTCCTGAAGAAATAGCTGCAGTTGAAGAAATACCAAAGCTTCTAAGCCAAGAAGATGCAGAAAAGATAGCAAGAGATTTTAATATTTTAGAACTGGATACATCCTTTACTCTTAACAGTGCAAGTCTCTACAAAGGCTGGCTCGGAACAAAGGGTTACGAGTGGAACCTGTATTTTATGAAATCGGATGACAAATTAAATTCTAGAGTACGTGTAAGAATAGATGCTGCTACTGGTGAGATTACAAGCTTCAGTACTAGTTCTTCAAAGCCCGAAGATAGCCCTGCAAAATATGATAAGGATGCTGCTAAAAAAGGTGTAGAAGATTTTCTAAACCAAATACAACCCGATAAATTTAAAGAAACAAAATATTTAGAAATAGAAGATGAACCTATAGAAAACATTGAAATTGAAGCACCTAAGTACTTTTCATTCCAATATACAAGGCTGGTTAATGATGTTCCTTTTGAGGACAATTTTATTACAGTTCAATTTGATGCAGTAACTGGAAAAATCACAAGTTACAATTTAGAGTGGTTTGATATAGAATTTCCATCTCTTGAAAATGCAGTTTCACTAGATAAAATATATGAGATTTTCTTTAAGGAAATAGGATTAGAACTTCAATATACTACTGCTCTTTCAGATATAATCTATGAAAAGGAATCTGCCGTAAATTCCGATTCTTCAAAAGAAGCAATACTTGTATATGCAGTAAATTCTGACAAACCTGCAACACTTGATGCTTTTACAGGAGATCTACTTGACTACAACGGAAAACCGTATAAGGAAGAAAAAGCACTAGAATATTCAGATATTTCAGGACATTATGCACAGGATGAAATCGAAGTTTTAGCCCAAGCAGGTATCGGTCTTGAAGGACCTGAATTAAAACCTGATGAACAAATAAAGCAAAAGGATTTTCTGCTATTAATCTCACAGGTAATAAGCAACGGATATCCTTTTTACGGAAAACTTACTTTAGCTAACCAAACAGAAACAGAGGATCTTTATAAACTACTTATACAAGAAGGTATAGTAAAAGAAAGTGAAAAAAATCCCGAAGGTCTTTTGACAAGAGAAGACAGTGTAAAATTTGTAATAAGAGCATTAAAATACGAAAAAATTGCTTCACTAAGTGACATTTTCAACTGTACCTTCAAGGATAAAGATGAAATAAACCCTGATCTTATTGGTCATGTAGTTCTTGCAAAAGGACTTAATATCGTGAACGGTCATGGAGATTATTTCAGACCAAAGGCAGAACTTAAAAAAGCTGATGCCTTGATAATAATATTTAACTATTTGCAAATTTAACATTTTTATCATACTTTTTAGGAGGCCTTGAGCCTCCTTTTTCTTTATCAAAACATCCCATAGTTTTTTTAGAAAATTATTTTTAGAAATTTTTTTAGAAAATTACCTTATTCTTTATTTTTAGTAGTTAAAAACTCAAATGGTTTTATTTAAACAAATAAACTTTTGAAAATAGTTAAAACTAATCAAGAATAAGAATAAAGTTTGAAGGAGGTACAAATATGGGATTGTTTGATTTTTTCTATAATAATATTGAGACAAATAGAAATACAGAAAACCAAAAGATAAAATCTGGTGAGAATCCTTCAAAATTTCAACCGTTTAATGAAGAGTTCTCAATGGACTTGAGTACAGAACCCTATGGTACCAATATAAAAGAATTGGATAATTCTTATTCAAGTAGCGGTGTTGAAATACATGATACAAGAAACACTATCAGAATACTATATAGCGGTATATTAGCGCAAAAAGGTGCTAAAGAAATATATGCGGTAGTTGGATATGGTGACAACTTTAATTGGGAAAACGTACAGGAATATCCAATGCATAGGTTATCCAGTGAAAAATTCGAGCTAATTTTACCGGTAACAAGATTTGGGGAAATAAATATGGCCTTTAAGGATTCATCTGAAAACTGGGACAACAATTCAGGAAAGAACTTTACCTTTACTAATTATGTTTATGAGGGCAGCCATTAGGCTGCTCCCTCTTTTTACGCCCTTGGAGTGAAATGATATGTACTTCAAATATAGTAGCATCCGTTCTAGATGGACTATGAATGCCTTCCTTTGTTATCGAATGTTCAATGTGATTTTTGTTGATTCAGACTAGATGTAGGTTATTTACCACCTTTAATTACTTTGATTTCTACTTCCTGTTTTTCTACTTTTGAGGCAAGTTCATTTACTGCCTTTTCTACAGATACAACTTTTTCATAAGTCTGACTATATCCGTCAAATAAGGCTTTTGAATTAGTATCAAGTTTGTATTCAATCCTAACAACATCACCTTTAAGTCCATTAACATCATCTTTAAGTCCATTAACATCATCTTTAAGCCCATTAATATCATCTTTAAGCCCATTAATATCATCTTTAAGCCCATTAATATCATCTTTAAGCCCATTAATATCGGACTTTGTTTCTTTTCTAAATTCCGTAAATTCAGAATACATCTTGATCATTAACTCAAACATTTTATCTTCCATATAAAACACGTCCTTTTAAAAATTCATGTTCCCATTATATCATTTTTCCATTTATTTAGAAACATTATCCTTAGATCTTTTTCTATTTAAGTTATGACAAAGAACTAAAATTCGCAGGCACAATCTGCCGATAATCTTTATAGGAACCCCGATAATTGAATAAATAAAGCCCTGAACNGCCTTATTATTTGCCCATAATATTCCTCTATCATAATACTGCTCACTCAAGAATTCTGTCAGATCATTAATTGACTAAATTAGTAATTTAGCAAAATATCCTCACTAGATTACTACAACTTATCAGTTCATGCAATAATAAGTTTTAATGCCTATAAACGAAAATTACTATACAAAAAATATAATTATTGATATAATTTTTATTAATGAAATAATAACTTCCACTGAATTTCACTTGTGGTTTGTCAAAAAGGTTCCTTTCTCTGTGCTGCAAAAGGGGTTTTCTGTGGGAATCACTTTAAATAAGAAACACCAAAAGAACATTATTCTTAAGTGCTCAAACTCATTTTAAAAAACTAATTTTATGTAATCTGATTAATAATCAATATTTGATTAATAACTCGTTGATAACATTAGGTTTTACAAACATCTGATGGTTGTAAAATCTACACGTTATCATTAAAATAAATTTATGGCTAAATACCAACGGGAAATACGCACTGTATAAGTCATGGTATTCAAGAAAGAATTCTGTAAATTTTATGAAGGATCAAAAAATAGTAGCAAAGGAGATTACTTATGGAGTTTATTACATTTGAAAACGTAGAAAGAGAATACCATATTGGTGATGCTACTATTAAGGCAGTTAATGGTATTAGCTTTCAACTAAAACGAGGCAGCTTCAACGTAGTACTTGGACAGAGTGGTGCTGGAAAAACTACTGTGCTCAATCTTTTAGGCGGTATGGATTTGCCAACCGCTGGTCGAATCTCTGTCAATGGATACGAAATATCTAGCATGTCAGAACGACAACTTACCAATTATCGTCGAGCACAAGTCGGTTTTGTATTCCAGTTTTACAATCTAGTACCTAACCTAACGGCTTTAGAAAATGTACAACTTGCTGAGGAAATTTGTGCTGATCCTCTTGATGCAAGAGAAATACTTGAGCGGGTAGGCTTGGAAAAGAGAATGCACAATTTTCCCAGTCAGTTGTCAGGTGGTGAACAGCAGCGTGTTTCAATAGCAAGGGCACTTGCAAAGAATCCACAGATTGTGTTGTGCGATGAGCCAACAGGTGCATTAGATTCAGAAACCGGGAGAAAGGTACTGCGTCTCATAAGAGATATAGGGCGAGATTTAGGAAAAACAATAATTATAGTAACACATAATGCACCAATTGCTGAAATGGCTCAAACCGTATTGCATATGAGAGATGGTAAAATCGCTGAGATGAAGTTTAACGAGCACCCCAAAGATGTGGAGGAAATCCTATGGTAAGGGGGGCACTATTTAAAAAATTACTCAGAGATATGAATAAATCAAAAGCACAGTTTATTTCCATATTTATTATGGCAACTTTGGCAACATCTATCATGACAGGTCTTGATAGCATTTGGTTTACTGTTGAAAACAATGCCAATGCCATGTATCAGTCAACAAATATGTCCGATCTTTGGGTAACGGTCATGAATCCTTCAGAGCAGAATTTTTGGGGAATTAAACAAATTGATGGCGTTACCCATGTTGAGAAGCGTTTTTCAATGGATGTAGATACCAACTTACCTAAAAAGGCTACATTGCATCTCTATGCCTTAGATGAAGGTAGTATCTTAGACCAGCCTGTGCTTCAGGAGGGGCGGTTTAGTAAAAGTAGTAAAGGAGTAGTACTAGATAGCTCCTTCGCAAAAGCACATAACTTGAAGGTTGGAGACTCTATTTCCATTAAGCTGAACGATGTATGGATTCGCTTGCCAATAGAGGGACTGGCACTTAGCAGCGAGCAGGTCTATTCTGTGAAGAATACTGCATCTGTCTTTCCCGATCCATCAACCTATGGGTTTTTAATGACCCATACCAGTGTGCTGGAAAAAGCTTACGGTCAGAAAATTTACAATCAGATCAGTGTGAAAACTGAGCCCGGAGCTAACCTTGTATCTATTGTACAAAAGGTAGATAAAGTCATTGGTAATAAACTTATTGGTATTACATTGCAGGAGAATAGTGTCAGTGTAAATAGTGTAAATGGTCGAATACAGCAGTTTAAAGCACTTGCATTGGTATTTCCCTTACTATTTTTCCTTGTAACAGCACTGATTACACAAAGTACAATGGTACGTCTGATTGAAAGTCAGCGTACACAAATTGGAATATTAAAAGCCTTGGGCTACAGTAAGCTGAGTATTCTATGGCATTATACTTCCTACGGAATTATGATTGGAGTACTTGGGTCATTAGCTGGTCTTATGGTTGGAGTAAATGTGTTTGGTAAAACTTTAGTTCCTCGACTAAAGCTGATGCTTAGCAGCTTTAGTTTTCATATTAATTTTCGGAATTTTCTAATTGCATCACTTCTGATTCTTATTTGTACAGGAGGGATTTCCTTTCATGCCTGTTGGAAACTTCAGGGTGATACCCCTGCAGTTCTTCTTCGTGAAAAAAATCCTCAAAAGGGAAACCGAATATTTATGGAACTTATTCCTTCCTTTTGGGGTAAAATAAAGTTCAGCAGCAAGCTTATTGCTCGTAATACTATGAAAAACAAAGTACGTCTTATCATGAGTATCATTGGTGTTACAGGCTGTGTCGGCGTTATTCTTGCTGCCTTAACCGTTAGAACTACCTTAGTAGGAATTTCAGATCAGCTGTATGGAGATACATTTACTTACGAACAGAAGGTACTGGTCGATTCTACAAAGACGAACTCCTACTATCTTAGAAGCTTAGGACTTAATGGTATTACACAACAAATACAAGAATCTGCTATTGAAATTATTCTGCCTAGTGGTGAGCATAAAATGGAACCCATCACAGTTACCACCAAAGATAGCCCCATGATTCATATGAAAGACCCTGAGGGTGAGCCTGTTGCTATGCCTGATAATGGAATTCTTATGACTAGAAAGCTAGGCAAAATCCTCGGTGTGGAGCAAGGCGATATAATCCAAATCAAGCGTTCAGGGAAGGGATATACTCCTGTACAGATCGTTGGGGTTATCTTTATGACCTCCAACCAGGGTATTTACATGAGTGATACTTTCTGGGAATCCCTTGGCGAAACATTTTCACCTACAGGTCTGCTTATTAAATGGAATGGCACTCCCAATCAAAGATTTTTGGCAAGGGATTTCGTAGTAGATTCAGCAACACGGGAAAGCCTGCAAACTGGATTGGATTCCAATATGGAAGTAATAAATTTTGCGGTGGTGGCATTAATCCTTATGGGTGCGTCCTTAGCGTTTGTGGTATTATACAATACAAGTATTCTTAATTTTGTAGAGCGTATAAGAGACTTGGCTACCTTGCGGGTTTTAGGTTTCCATTATGAAGAAATTCATAAATTGGTTCTTGTTGAAAATTACTTTTCTGTAGTTCTAGGAATAGTTCTCGGCACTCCTGTAGGTCGCTTTATGTCTTGGGTTATTACCAGCACCTTAGACGATAACATGGATCTTACAGGGAATCTTGTATTGCCCGATGTGCTGATTACTGTAATAACTACTTTATGCTTTGCTTGGTTAATTAACCGTGTTGTAGCTAAAAAGATGCAAGAAATTGATATGCTGGAAGCACTAAAAAGTGTTGAATAATAATAGATGGAGGAGTTCTTTATGAAAGATTGGATTATATCTCATAAAAAAACAGTGATAATAGGAATAGTGTTGCTTATCTTGGCTACTATAACTCTTGGTATTTCATTTCGACCAAAAAACACGAATGCCGTTACAGATACAGGATATTCTTTGCCAGAAGAGCAAAGTACAGGCATTGTGGCATGGGGCGAAGTGAAATATACTCATATGAAAGATATAAACATAGACTTTCCTTGCATAGTGATGGGCGTAGAGGTACAAGAGGGCGACCAAATTACGCTAGGTCAGCCACTAGTAACCCTTGACCTTTCTGAATATAATGGAATTGTCAAAAAACTAGAGCATCAGCTATCCGCAAATCAGTCGGCACTACTGGTAGCAGAGACGGATATTTCAGCTTTACAGGCAGATATTGAACAGGCACAAAGGGAGCTCGACCGCAAAACGAATGAGTACCATAGCGATACCAATGCAGATATAGTTTTACTTAAGAATTCCTTAAATCTTGCTTACGATGAACTGACCTCTGCAAAAAAGGATGTGGAAAACTATCAAAGCCTATACGATGCTGGTGCAGTTTCAAAGACAACACTAGATGCTTACAAAACTTTATTGGATCAGCGTCAAAAAGCCGTGGATGATATTGAAACGAATATTCAGAAAACTAAAATCGCTCTACAGGAGGAATTGAATAAACTCAAGGTTGCACTAAAGTCCAAGCAAGAGCAACTTTCCCAGCTAAAACGAGGCAACACAGCAAATGTAACACAGCAGCAAGATAGTATTTCTTCACTACAGGTTGATTTAGACTCCATGATAAGGAAGACACAAAAAGAATATCTGAAAGATAATAAGATAATTTCGGACATAGAAAAAGGTATTGTACAAAATATTGCAGTGAACGAAGGAAGTCACCTAGCTGTGCAGGGTTCACCCACTAGGGTTCTACAGATTATAAATGTGGATTCAATTATAATTAGTGCAGAAGTGGATGAAGAGTTTATCAAAAATGTGAAGGTAGGACAAACTGTAGAAATTGTTCCAACCTCCTTACCAGCTACTACCCTTACTGGCACAGTCACTCAGATTCCTAACACTGCAATAGAAAAGAATGGTAGACGTATTGTTCATGTGCTTATTAAGCCTGAGGACCCAGATTATCAACTGAAACCAGGTTATACCGCAGATGTCTATTTTAGCAATTAATTTCTTTATTCAGTTCAATACTTAAAATAAAAATGTACCGTAGCTTTCACCTGCTTTTATAACTAAATTTGCAGACTTAGAAAAATAATGGAATCTAGTTGGGTCACCATCCGCCATATTTATAAGTTCACCTAGTGCAGAAAAAGTCACATCAATTGACGAGTCACACATAACTGTCATTGCATCTGGCAGTACTACCTTCCCAGTAACTTTTATACCTTTTACTAGAGTAATATCATGGGATTTGGTCTCTGACGCTGACGTCTTCATAGGCTTCATTAAAGGATCTTCCATATAAGTCTTCTTAGCGTCTCCAACATAGTAACTTATAGCATAATATCCTTCAACGGGTGTCACTAATTCACACCTTAACTCATAGCCATAGTATGGATAATCAACTTTCAAGCTATAAGCTGCAACACTTTCTCCTTCACGAATTGTACATTCAACCGATTTTTTACATGTGGAATTTTCCGCTATTACATTAACTTTTAGTCCTCCTTCTGGTGCCACCCTACCATCAGGCAACTTTATGTTACCAAAAATAGTTTGTGATGGTGATACACTTTCATCTTCGCCGTAGGCAATGCTGTAACATGAAAAAATACAAACCATAAGCAATAAGAACATGAAAAACTTTTGTTTCACAAAATCATCTCCCCTCAATTATTTAAGTTTCACAAAAAAAATTATTTTTTATGAAACTTTATTTTTCTAAGTAAGTTATGGCAAAGCTTATATAGAAAAAATCCGGAGTCAGTAGTTAAAATAATAGACAAATTATTATTATGAATTCTTGCGATTATGCCAAAGTATTGTATATCTTTTCACAACCATTATGTATTTATTTATAGCAAATATTTCATACTACAAATAGTACTTTTTATTATTCTTTTTGAAGTTCTTAAGATATTTAAATAGATCCTAATTTCCAAAAGAAAAAATAAATATGGACAGAACTAATCTTATACAACAGTTTGAAGAATATGCTATAATCAGACTTATATGATTAAGCAATTAGGAGGCAGATATGGACTGGACAACTGGTATTCAAAATGCCATTGACTATATAGAAGACAATCTTACAAGTGAACCCTCAAAGCTCTCAGTTGCAAATATTGCATCTTATGCGTATTCATCAGAGTATCACTTCCAACGAGTATTCAGTATCCTTACAAACCTGACGGTGGCGGAATACATTCGTAACAGACGTTTGTCCCTTGCTGGTGAAGAACTGATTTTGACTAATAAAAAAATTATTGATATTGCAATGAAATACGGATATGAAACACCAGAAAGTTTTACAAAAGCCTTCACAAGATTTCATGGCTTTACCCCTATGAGTATCCGACAGAATAATGGAAATCTAAAGTCCTTTAACAGGCTGACGATCAAACTGAAGCTAGAAGGGGGAACGCTACTAGATTACCAGATATCAGATCGTCCTAATATACAAATTGTTGCAAAATCCAGGAAATTTAGCACTGCATCACTGGAAGAAAACAATCGTGAAATCCCCAAATTTTGTATAGAATGCTATAAAGATAGTGTTTTCGATACTATTTTGAAGATGTCAAGTTCTGCGAAAAATTTTCCCTATGCTGTTCTTGGTTTGCGTGACAGTGGTGATTGTAATTCCAACGGAAGCGAGCTTCGCTATTCTATTGGCTGTGAATATTCTGGTGGAATTATACCGAAGGGTTACTCTTTAATTGAATTGCCTGCTCAAAAATGGGCTGTATTTAAGTGTAAAGGAGAAATGCCAAAGGCAATGCAAGAGCTATGGTATCAGGTATATACGGAATTTATGCCGTTTACAACATACCACTTAATAGATAATATTACACTTGAGGTTTGCCCGAAAGGCACTGAAAATACACTATGGATTCCCATTAGTGAAACATAAGTCTATTTCAAAAATAACCTATACAAAGTTTTAGGCAAAAAGTGCATGGATTTAATATTTTAAATTTCAATATCCTAGGGGAATCCTCTATCTAAAACCCAGTATATACTTTACAAAAATAAGATTTTTAATAATTCCTTTACCGGACAAAAGAAAGCAAAAAAAAACAGGATAGCTCCCCATAAAAAAGTTATACTAGACGCAATAATAATCTTTAGGGGGGCTACAATGAAAAAGGTTAAATTGATTATAGCTATTTGTCTTATCATAATTACGGTACTTCCGCTCGTCTCTTGTACAATTGGAAAGAATAACGAAAATGCACGTACATATTCAAATCTAATGACTGAAAAGGAACTCTCTGCTATTGTGATTGATGACAATGGTACAAACAAAAAAGCTGTTACTTTTTTTGATGAAGAGATTAATGACAGCTATATAATTGATATTACTGCTCCTGCTGACTATGATAAATCAAAGACGCTTCCTTTGATGATTGTACTTGGTAGCAAAATACGTGATATAGAATATCAAGCTTTACATGAATTTATGTCGTTACATGATTACAATATAATAGTTGCGACGCTACGAAATTCAGATGAAAATACGATAAATAAATCAGAGAGTAGAGATTTCATTGATAAACCGTCGGATTTTGGAGATTTTTTGACAGGCAATGTGCTCGGATGGATATGCGAAAACTATAATATAAACACAAATAAGGTTATTATTACTGGCTATGATAAAGGCGGATATTTTTTAGTACACGAATTGCTCACTAAGAATTCTTACAGTAATTATCTCATAGTAAACCCTGACCCACTGAGTAATAAATTAACAGAAAAAGCACAAGAACATTTACAGGCAGAAAAAAAGCCCTTATTGGCAAAGGTTTGTTTTATAAATTCAGGTGATAATTGTACAAATCAAGGTTATCCTATAGCTGATAAAATTATGGAGGAAATAGCTACGCTTGATTATAAGGATTTGCAGACTCAAAAATCAGTATTGGATGGACAGGGCTATAACACAATCTGGTGTGAAGCATTAATTCGAGGACTATGTAATCTGAATGGTTGGGAATTTGGCAATAAAGAGGCTGAAATAGTTGAGAAATCAAAGCAAATGACAGCTTTAGAAAAAGATAGCATAAAAATTTCTGAACTCTCTAGTGACCATATGTATTATACGGAGGTAGTGGAATTTGATCCAAATTCAGCTCAATATATTCAAGAGCTGACCATTTATGATGAGGAGATCGGAGATACCTTTAAAGTACACATTTCTCTCCCTCCTGATTATGATGCTACCAAAAGTTATCCATTAATGTTGATGACTGATGGTATATGGCGTTTGAGTGATCATCCTGAACTTCGCAAATTAATGATTAATGAAGAAATAGAAGATATTATCTTAGTTAGCGTTGGATATCCTAATGATTACGATGTCCATACCATCCGTGAGCGTGATCTTGTGACACAACCAGATTTGTATCTGCAATTTCTTGTTGAGAATTTAGTACCGTATCTTTGTGAACACTACAAAGTAAATACACAGAATATGACACTGACTGGGCATTCCTATGGAGGGTATTGGGGATTATACTCACTATTTCACAGTGATACAATTGGAGGAAATAAATTTTCAAATTATTATATAGGTAGTCCATCCTTACAGTGCTATACTGTAGGAAATAAGATTGGAGTTTTTGAGGAGCATTACTACAAAAGGTCTAAGAAGCTAAACTGCAATATATATATGACCATAGGCTCCCTTGAAAACAGGTTCAAAGATCCTGTTGCGAATTTCATGAACCAGCTTGAAAGCCGTAAGTACGAAGGTCTTGACCTCGAGTATGAAATTATTGAAGGTTATGACCACAATACCGTATTCAAACCATCAATTGCAAATACGGTCAAGCGATTTTATGGAACAAAATAATTGGTCTTACAAAAAAATATTTGTGTTAAAACAACATCTTCGTCTGTTCTAGCAAATTCACTTTAACATAGAAAAAACGCTTGGTTATCAAGCGTTTATTTATGTTCAGATGATGTAACACTGTCAATTGCAAATCTGAAAATCTTTATTTGTGTTCTTTCCACACTTGTTTCGATTGTAATTTCGTCATCTTTAATATTTATAACCTTACCCATTATTCCACCAATTGTTACAATCTCTTCTCCTACTTTGATGGAATTCTGCATTTCTCTTCTTGACTTTTCTTTCTTTTTTTGCGGCCTTATTAACATGAAATACATAATTGTAAAAAGTGCCGCTGGAAATAATAATAAACTTAACATTTCTTGAATACCTGCTGGCATAATAGACCTCCTCATCTTTATATTAATTTATTTATAGCCAAATTTGCTGAAAAACTCGTTTCTGAAATCTCCAAGTCTGTCTTCTGTTATGGCTTGTCTTACGTCTTGCATTAATTTTAATAAAAATCTTAAATTGTGCCAAGCCGTAAGCCTTATTCCTAATACCTCACCGGCTTTAATCAAATGCCTTATATAAGCTCTGGAAAAATTCTTACAACAGTAGCAATCACATTCGGGATCTAATGTAGAATAATCCCTAGCGTATGCGGCATCTCGTATTATTACTTTCCCTTTACTAGTAAGAACCGTACCGTTCCTTCCTATACGCGTTGGAAGTACACAGTCAAACATATCTATTCCTCTTAATGCACCTTCTATCAAATAATCCGGACTTCCTACTCCCATAAGATATCTCGGCTTGTCTTGAGGCAATAAAGGTACTGTACAATCAAGCATAGCATACATATCATCAGCCGGTTCACCGACACTTAATCCTCCTATTGCATAGCCCGGAAAATCAAGTTCTAAAAGTTCATAGGCACTCTGCTCTCTAAGTTCTTTGTACATTCCACCCTGTACTATTCCGAAAAGCGCCTGTTTATCGGTATTTTTATGAGTGTCTTTACACCTTTTCGCCCATCGTGTTGTTCTCTCTAACGAATTCTTTGCATAGTTATAATCAGCCGGATAAGGTATGCATTCGTCAAAAGCCATTATTATATCCGCTCCAAGGTCATTTTGTACCTTTGTTGCCATTTCAGGAGTAAAGAAATGTTTTGAGCCGTCTATATGAGACTTAAAAGTAACACCTTCCTCCTTTATATTTCTCAAATCACTCAGACTAAAAACTTGGAATCCCCCACTGTCAGTTAAAATGGGTCTGTCCCAATTCATAAAACTATGCAATCCTCCTGCTTCCTTTACTATATCATGTCCAGGACGCATATATAGATGATAGGTATTGCTGAGTATTATCTGGGCATCTATACTTTTAAGTTCTTCAGGGGACATCCCTTTAACAGTGGCCTGGGTTCCCACAGGCATAAATGCAGGGGTATCAAAATACCCATGTGGAGTATGAACCCTTCCCAATCTAGCTCCTGTCTGCTTACACTTTTTTATTAATTCATATCTAATTGCACTCATTGTCTCCATATTCCTTCATCTATTTTATAAACATGGCATCTCCAAAACTGAAGAACCTATATTTTTCTCTTACAGCTTCACTATACGCTTTCATAATTGTGTCTCTGCCGGCAAGAGCACTTACAAGCATCAAAAGTGTCGATTCCGGCAAATGAAAATTAGTAATTAATTCATCCACAACCTTAAAATTATACCCCGGATAAATAAAAATATCCGTCCATCCGCTTTTAGGCTGTAAAAAGCCTGATTCGTCTCCAATTGTCTCAACAACTCTACTACTGGTTGTACCAACAGCTATAACTTTTCCACCCTGTTTCTTTGTATTGTTAATTTTGTTGCAATCCTCTTTCTTTATACTATAATACTCACTGTGCATTTTGTGGTCAAGAATATTTTCGACCTTTACAGGTCTAAAAGTTCCCAAACCAACGTGCAAAGTAACATAAGCAATTTCTATGCCTTTTTCTCTAATTTGATCCAAAAGTTCCCTTGTAAAATGGAGACCTGCAGTAGGTGCTGCGGCAGAACCCTTGTGCCTAGAATAAACCGTCTGATAACGTTCTTTATTCTCAAGCTTTTTGCTTATATATGGAGGAAGAGGCATTATTCCGACCTTGTCAAGTATATGCTCAAATATCCCATCATATTCAAATCTTACAAGTCTATTACCTTCTTCAACTACATCGATAATTTCAGCCTTTAGCTCCCCGTTTCCAAATACAAATCTAGCACCGGGTTTAGCTCTTTTACCTGGCTTTAATATTACTTCCCATATATCTCCTCCAGCATTTTTCAATAGTACAAATTCAATCTTTCCGCCTGTATCTTCCTTCTCACCGAGAAGTCTTGCCGGAATAACTCTTGTATCATTTAAAACAAGGCAGTCGCCAGGATTTAAATACTCGATAATATCTTTAAATATCCTATGTTCGATAATTCCCGTATCTTTATCAACTACCATTAATCTAGATTGTTTTCTATCTTCTAAAGGCTCCTGAGCAATTAATTCCTCAGGTAAATCATAGTAAAATTCACTTACTTTCATAATTAATTAAACACCATCTTAAAAATATGATAAACAGCATATTTAGAATAATACATTAAAAAACTCTTCATTGCAAGGCATTAGGTGCTCAAAAAAAATCAATTATCAATATAGGGTTCGAGCCCAATAAAACCAGCTTTTTTGAGATATTTATAGACCAGTTATTTAATAAAAAAATTATTTCACTAACCAGTACTTAGTTAAATTTCAGATAGCTAATTTTTTAGGATAAATGAAAAAGTAAATTCCACTTACACAAAAATAGGGGTGGATTTTAATTTTACCGTCACTTTAACTTGCAATTTATACTCTGACATGTATTTTTTACCTACTAAGACCAAAGGCTAAAATGCAAATTCCTATACTATTAAATTATCTATTATCTTGCTTGTATCTTTATTGCCGTAATTTTCACCAGTAGCTACGCTTATGGCATATTTGCCATAAAGTAATTGCTCAAGAACAAAATGTCCCCTGTCAATAAATATTTTGAGCTGCCCAGAGACATTACTGGCGTAAGTTGGAGATCCTATTACAATTCCATCGGCCTGATGAATTTTCTCCACAATTTCATCGGCACAATCCTTTATTGTGCAATGTCCGCTTTTATAACAATAACAACACCCCTTGCAGGGTTCTATGTTTAAGTCTGCTAAATGGATGAATTCAGTATCAACCTGGTTATTTTGCATTCTGCTTTCTATGGCATGCAGAATTGTTCCTGTTGCACCGTTTTTTCTGGGACTTCCATTAATTAAAACAACATTCATATCATCAAACCAGCCTTTTCATATTTAATTTGAAATTCTTAATTATGACATAAATATTAAACATATCTTACCATAAAGTTGCTTATTTTTAAATAATCTATGGTATGTAGATTCTGAATGTAATCTGGATATGTTGTCACGGGGACGGTTCTTTTGACAAACTTTTTCTTACTGTTTCTCTATTTATACGATTTTCAGAAGATATAACTGACTTTTAATCAATTCTTCACAAGAATATCTCGATCTTTCTCTAGTATTCTCTTTGCTTCAAATACTCCAACGGTATATTTTTTTAACAATATAAGTGCTAATGTATTCGAGATTTTCTTCCTCATCTAGCAGTTCTTTTTCCAAGTCCAACATCATGCGAAATGAATGTTGTCAAGAGAACCGTCCCTTTGACATTTGACAATTGTGGAGCACTTAAAATGATTACAGAAAGCAATTCTTGAAACCAGCATAACAACGTTTGCATTTTTTCAAAAGTAGCACTTTTTCAGCAGTTTCGAACTGTCCCTTTGACACGTTGCTCAAAATTATTGATTTTTCAATGTTCACTGCACATTAACTATGTGCGTAAATTGATTTTTTAGCTACAACTAATTTTTGAGTTTCCCCATTTTTCAATATATTTTAATATAAGACTAAGTATATATAGTCACTTACAATATTGTTGTGCTTGATAGTCCAGTTTGGCTGTGGT
>JGI24712J26585_10002124_pt1 | contig 16453 bp, 12 predicted proteins | sample BioPla3DNA2_FD_26585 | JGI IMG/M metagenome (IMG submission 26585) | reverse complement strand
ATTATTTTTTAAAATTCAAACTGTATAAAGCCGTAAATTTAAAATAAATTACTATTTTTGCAAAAAAGAAAATAAGATATGGTAATAAAAGCAAAACCATTCATAAAATGGGTTGGCGGAAAGACTCAACTAATTGAAAGCATTGAAAAGGCTTTGCCCAAAAATTTTTCCGACATCAAAAATGTTACTTATATAGAACCTTTTGTTGGCGGAGGTGCCATTTTATTTTGGATTTTACAACAATACCCAAATATTACAACAGCAGTGATTAATGACATAAATCCCGACTTAACAACTGCTTATAAAACTATTAAAGAAACACCGTTTGAATTATGTGATTTTTTGCAAATAATTCAAGATGAATATTTACCATTGGACGAAAACAAACGGAAAGAATATTATTTAAACAAAAGAGAAAGATTTAACACAAAATTACTTGACTCCGTTGAGAATACGGCATTGTTTATTTTTTTAAATCGCACGTGTTTCAATGGCTTATATCGTGTAAACAGTAAAGGACTTTTTAATGTTCCTTTTGGACGATACGCTAATCCTAAAATTTGCGACAAACAAACAATTTTTGCCGATAGTGAAATTCTTCAAAAAGTTGAAATTTTAACAGGAGATTTTGAGAACACCTTAAAATATGCCACAAATAATAGTTTATTTTATTTTGATCCACCCTATAAACCATTAAGTGCAACTTCAAGTTTCAATTCATATACAAAAGAAGATTTCAACGACTTAGAGCAAATACGATTAAGAGATTTTTGTAAAAAAATTGATTTGCTCGGTTATAATTTTATTTTAAGTAATTCTGATGTAAAAGGTAAAAATCCAAATGATAATTTTTTTGATGATTTATACAAGCAATTTAGTATCAAAAGGGTTTTTGCAACAAGAATGGTAAATGCAAATGCAGAAAAACGAGGAAAACTAACAGAATTATTAATTACTAACCAACCATTAAAAGAGCTAAAATATGTCAAAGCAATTTAAAACCTTTATTTCGCAATTAAGTGAAACGAATGCAACACTTGACTACTTTACCGATTTTGGAAAGATCAAAGCCAACATAAATAAAATTTCAATTAAACTAAATCAACTCAACTATTTGATAGGAAAAGAGGACTTAAAACTTGCCGTTGAAGAATTATTTGAAGAAAATGCCAAAGTTTTCGAGGTCTTAGATATTTTAATTGCTGTTAGGAAAAACAAAAATGCCAAAACTTTTAATAGAGAAGGTAAAATTGTTCAGCTTGATTCGTACTTTAAAACTGCCGATAAAATCTATGAATTTATTAAAGATACCGGATTAGGCGAGATATTCAGAAATAAAAACATAACAAACTTAGTTGATTATGTTTTCGGAGTTGAAGTTGGATTAGATACAAATGCTAGAAAAAACAGAGGAGGAGAAAATATGTCAAAAGCTGTTTCTCGTATTTTTGATAAAGCAAAAATATTCTATAAAAAGGAAGTAAACAGCACAGATTTTCCCGAAATTACAAGTTTGGGGGCAGATTTAAAAAGATTCGATTTTGCAATAAAAACAAAAGTTAACACCTATCTAATTGAAACAAATTTTTATAATAGCGGTGGTTCTAAGCTCAATGAAGTAGCTCGTGCTTATTCCGATCTTGCACCGAAAATCAATCAGTATGATGGTTATGAATTTGTTTGGATAACAGACGGACAAGGTTGGTTGTCGGCAAAAAACAAATTAGAAGAAGCTTACAATATTATTCCAAGCGTATATAACCTGACAAACTTAGATTCATTTACTCAAAAAATTAAAAAAGAAGAAATATTAACTTTTTAACTTTAAAAATATGGCTTGTAAAAAAGATCATTCAAGAATTCAAACTATAATGGCAATTTTACCTATAGATCAGGGTGGAAAGGGAAGACATAAATGTGCTGCATGTGCTTACGAATTAGGTTTTGAAGCAGGTAGTCAATTAAAAGAAAAAATAGATTTAGAACAAGTATTAAATTCATTGGAAGAAAGCCAAGCAAAAGAACAAAGACACAAAAGCCCTCATGCATCATATGCACAGGGGTACATAGACGGTGTGAACTATTTTTATTCCAAACAGTAAAGATGGTTATTATTCCTTTTTTCAAATCCACCGATAAAGCCTTCACTTTACTTCAAGGCGATTGTATTGAACTTCTTAATCAGTTTGATTTTAAATTCGACATGATCTTTGCCGACCCTCCTTATTTTTTGTCAAATGACGGCATTTCGGTACAAAGTGGCAAAATGGTCAGCGTCAACAAAGGCGATTGGGATAAATCGCAAGGTTTTGAAAAAGATAATGAATTTAATCGCAGATGGCTGAAGGCTTGCAGAGAACATCTCACTGAAGACGGAACTATTTGGATAAGCGGGACATTTCACAATATCTTTTCTGTTGCTCAAATGCTTACCGAATTGGAATACAAAATTTTAAATTGCATTACTTGGGCAAAAACAAATCCTCCGCCCAATCTTTCTTGTCGCTATTTTACTCATTCTACCGAATTTGTAATTTGGGCAAGGAAAAGCAAAAAATCCTCTCATTTTTATAATTATGAGCTAATGAAAACCATTAATGGCGGTACTCAAATGAAAGATGTTTGGCATTTACCTGCTATAGCTCCTTGGGAAAAATCGTGTGGTAAACATCCTACACAAAAACCACTATCTTTATTAACAAGAATTATATTGGCTTCCACTAAAAAAAATGCGTGGATATTAGACCCTTTTACAGGAAGTTCAACAACAGGAATTGCTGCAAATCTTGCCAATAGAAAATTTCTTGGTATTGATAAAGAAGAAATATTTTTAACTATTTCAAAAAACAGAAAACTTGAAATTGAAAACCCTCAAATATTTGGTGTTTACAGAAAAAAACTTAATGGATTTGAAAGTAAAAATCAATTGGAATTGTTTTTAGCAAACGAACCTGAAATTGAATATGAAAGAAGTTTAAATTTTAACAAAAACTCTTAATTATCATTTTGATTTTTAGCGTATTTATATTATTTTTTAAAATTCAAACTGTATAAAGCCGTAAATTTAAAATAAATTACTATTTTTGCAAAAAAGTTTTATACTGTTAAATTTATTAGTTAGATAGATTGAAGTTAGTTATCGATTAAAAAAATGAATACAAATTTTACGAAATATTCAATGCATATGAATTGAATTAAAAACGGGTGTAAATAAAGTATATAAAAGTGTAAATTTAAAAATCAACAAATTGAAAAGACAGATTATCATAGCATTTATAATAGGAATGACTTTAATTTCATGTAAACAAAACAATGTTGATGGGATTATAATTGAAAAAACTCTTTATGCTCATCAAGATTTTAAAAGTAATAGACAATTAAGAAACCTAATTAAAAAAACTTTGGAGAAAGATGAAAAAGCATTAGTAGAATTGAAAAAGTTTTACTGTGGTGATGGAGCAGCTTGCTATGATTTGGGATTTATAATCACACAAATTATCTATAGATTAGGAGAAGAGGATTTTATCCAAATGGTTAACAAACTTGAAAATGAAGAAATATACGGACTTCAAAATCTTATTGTTGCCGGACTTGAATATGGCGATAACGATAAGGATGGAAAAATGGATAAAAAAAGAATAGAAAATGAATTCCCTGAATTATTAAATTTATTCAACAAAAAGACAAAGTAATTAAACAACTGCAATAAATACCTACGCCACAATATACAATATAAAACAAAAACTTTAGTGGCATGTAGTCTGCATCAACGTTCTTTTTCGCAAATACTTTAGTCTTATTTAACTGATTTATTGATATACAAAAACATAATAAAAAACGATATACAAACGTTGTAAATTTAACATTTACGAATATTGTATATTTATTTCGTAAAACACATCTCAGGCTACATTACAAACCTGCTAAAAGGAGAAATGCTGAAAATCCTGCAACAATTAAGGACTTTGACAGTAATTGGTTTTACGACTTGAACAACCCAAACAGCGTATTAACACTCATTAAAAACATTAACGAACTATGACAAAAGAAAGAATGATAGTCCCCAATAAAGTACATAGCCATGAGGTTTTCAGTGGTATGTAGCTCACAGCAATTTTTTCTACACAAACATTAAAACAAATCATTTAATTTAAATACTTGAATAACAAGCAGTATATATTTATTTTTATCTTTTTTATCAAAAAAAAATTCTTTCTATTATAAAAATTAGTACTTTTGCGAAAAATTAATAAAGCAGTAATAAAACAGTAATGAAAATTGTTAATAAATTTATCGTTTTAATTTTACTTTTTGTCTTTACAAGTAATTCACAGGCACAAACATCGCATGAAAGGAAAGATTGGGGACCTACATTTATCACAAGTGCTTCATTTGTAAACGGTATTCATAAAGTTACTTCTCATGGGGGAATCAACAACATTGCCAATAAAATTCCCACTGTGGGTATTTCACAATTTATGGGCTATCAGTTTTCTCACTATTTTATGGTGGGCTTAGGTGTTAGTTTCGATTATTGGACCAAACCGAGAAACGCTTTTATCCCCATTTATCTTGACCTGCGTATCAATATGATGAATCACGATTTTTCGCCTCATTGGTATGTAAACGTAGGCTACGGAAGTCGTTGGAATATAGATTCTAAAGCACAGTCAGCTCACGGTATTAATACAGAAAAATACGTTCTACATGGTGCTAAACCGGGCATTATGCTCGAATCGGGCTTAGGTGTAAAAGCAAACGCCAGCTATTCGAATGCTATTATTCTTACTTTCACAATGAAAGCACAAGAATCGGCGGTTAAGTATTGGGACAGTAGTACCGGTTCCGGTGGCACACAAGAAAAATATTTTCCTAATACCTATGAAAACAATTGGTATCTATTCATAGGTGTAAAAGCAGGTATCACTTTCTAATTTATTTCTTCGTCAACTCATAACAAACAATGGCACTTGCTACGGCAACGTTCAAAGAGTCAATCTTATGTGTTGCTTTGGTAGGAATATAAATTTTTTCATCTACACAAACACTTAAACTCGATGAAATTCCATTCGATTCATTGCCTATTAATACCGCACTTTTAGAAGCAAAATCAACATTCTGAATAGCCTTCCCTTCCAAAAAAGTACCGTAAACAACATAATCTTCGGGAAGCTGTTTAATAAATTCATTCAAGTCGGTATAAAACAATTGCACACGCGTAAAAGATCCCATCGTAGCTTGTATCGTTTTCGGATTATACAACTCTACCGTTTGCTCGGAACAAACAATAGACTGAATTCCAAACCAATCGGCAGTACGTATCAAGGTGCCTAAATTACCAGCATCTTTGATGTCTTCCAACAACAAACACTTAGAAGAGAGTTCTATGGCTTTATTTTCTTTCATTTCGACCAAAGCAAATATTTCGGGTGATGTTTGCAAAGCACTCACTCGTTCGGCATCAGCAACGCTTATTTCGGTAAGAGGAAAAGAAAAAACACTTTCATTTTTACTTATCCATGAAGCTGTTGCATAAACATTTTTCACTTGAAAATCGCTTTTCAATACTTCTGCCACCGATTTTTTCCCTTCAACGATAAACAGTTGATGTTCTCGACGGTATTTCTTTTGTCGTAAAGAACGCAACAACTTCAATTCATTTTTCGACACCATTGTCTACTCTATTTATAGCTAAAAACACTTCCTCCAAAAAACTCTCGTAAAATAGAGGATTGAGGTACATCATCTTCCGGAATTTCGACGAAATAACCCAACAATTTTTTCAGGCGCATTGCTTCCGTATATTCATCCGAAGTTTCGTTGACTTCGTTTAATAGAGGCATAGCAAAATGTTTTAAAATACTTAATTCGCACAATATCGCTGAATTAAACATGCTATCTGCTTCCTCTTGGTAAGGAAATATCCATTTTTCTTCTCCTTTACGCACGCTCAACCAACGACTTAACGAATCTTTAGCCGAATAACCACGATAGCGATAATCGCGTACCATACGTCTTATCAAACGATTGTCGTTAGAATGGATAGGATTATGTTTATCCATAGCCAAAGAGGTTAATGCCGAAGCAAATACTTTGTAAATTAAATCAGGATGAATACCTTTCGAAATAAGAGGATTCAAACAGTGAATACCTTCGACCACTAAAATAGATTTACTGTTTAATTGCAATGTTTTACCTGTCCACAGCTTTTTCCCTATATGAAAGTCGTAGGTGGGTATTTTTATTTCCTTGCCTGCTAAAATATCTTCTAATTGTTGGTGAAAAAGCGGTATATCAATAGCATCAATATGTTCAAAATCATAATCCCCATCCTTATCGCGAGGAGTATATTCTCTTTCAACAAAATAGTTATCGAGCGATAATTGAATAGGTTGATAACCTAACATTCCTAATTGCACTGCAATGCGTTTACATATCGTTGTTTTTCCCGATGCGGAAGGTCCGCTCAAAAGTACTACTTTTACCCCTTGTCGTTCGGCAATACTGTCGGCTATGTTCATGATTTTCTTCTCTTGCAAGGCTTCCGTCATCAACAATAAATCTTTTGAATGTCCTTTTTTAATAGCATTGTTTAAAGCTCCCACATAAGGAACTTCCATTATTTTATTCCATTCTTTATGTTCTTTGAAAACAGAAAACAACTTAGGCGATTCATTCAAATTCATTAACCTAAAAGGTTCTCTTCGTGACGGCATACGCAACAACATCCCCGATTCAAAGGGAATTAAGTCAAAAACAGTTAAATAAGCCGTAGACGGGACTAAACAGCCAAAGAAATAATTAGGACAGCCGTCCAAATAATAAACAGAAGTATAAAACACATTCCGATGTTCCAATAATTCTTTTTTATCCATCAAACCTTCAGCTTCATACAAATCAACAGCTTCTTTGGTCAGCATCTGCGTGCGTATAAAAGGAATATCGGCAGCTACCAATTCTTTCATACGTTTCAATATTTTCTCTACTACTTCACTATTTACTTGAAAATTTGGATTTTCAAATTCACAATACTTCCCTCCTAATATGGAATATTTCACTATAATATCTTCCTCAGGATAAGTATCTTTAATAGCTTTATAGAGCAAAAAATACATCGAACGCTCATAAGCAGCATAGCCTGAAATACAAGAAATATCGACAAAAGTAATCACTTTACTTTTATATATCTCATACTTAAGACTTTTTATCTCATTATTTACTTTAGCAACTAAAATCGGATAAGACAATTGTACATTCATATCTTCGGCTATATGTGCCAATGTTGTTCCTAAAGGATACTCTTTCCGCTGATTATCTTTATTTGTACAAACAATTTCAATCATATATCTTTAATTATTATTGTATTATATTTACTTCAGGCTCTAAATTAATGTTAAATTTTTCAAGAATATCTTGTTGTATTTTCTTTGCCAAATCAAGTATTTCTTTTCCGGTTGCTTTACCATAATTAACCAATACCAATGCCTGCAAAGGATATACTCCCGCATCTCCATCTCTCACTCCTTTCCAACCTGCTAAATCAATCAATTGCCCGGCAGCCAATTTTTTATTACCATCGTCCGTATCATAATGTATTAAATTCGGATACAACTGTAATAATTGCCGTAAGTGCTGATTGCTTACAATAGGATTTTTGAAAAAACTTCCGGCACTTCCTATTTCACTAATATCCGGCAGTTTGCTGTTACGCAACTCTAATACCATCTCTGAAACATATTGTAAAGAAAGATCGCTTTCATCCAACCTACTCCTCAAAGCTTCGTATTCCAAATTATAAGTTTCTTTTTTCGATAAACGAAAAACAACATTTACAATCAAGCATTGGTTTTTTAATTTTGTTTTAAAAATAGAACTTCTATACGAAAATTCACAATCAGCATTGTATAAAACAAAGTCATTTTTAGTGCGTATATTATAGCCTTCTACTTGATAAATCAAATCTTTAGCTTCAACACCATAAGCACCTACATTTTGCACGGCACTACTCCCTACACAACCCGGAATGCCAATCAAATTTTCAATGCCGTAATATTGATTACTCAAGCAATAATCAACAAAATCGTTCCAAACCATACCAGCAGCTACTCTAAGATAAACAAAATCACTATCTTCCTCTACTGTTTCAATACCTTTTGTTCGTATATGAATAATATTTGCATCGTAATCATTAACAAACAAAAGATTACTTCCACCACCTATAATAAAATGCTTCTCTTCAAATACTTTAGCCTTAAATAAAGATGTTATTTCACTTTCTTCCTCTATAATGATTAATTGTTGACAGCTTACGTCTATTTTAAAAGTATTGTAATCTAATAAAGACGCTTTTGGGAGAATTTCCATATTTTAAAATTTGCTATTGTAAATAAAAAAAACGCTTTTTTAAAACATTTATTATTGTTAATTTATTTTTAATTCCCTTTTTTAACAACATCTTAATTCATGAAGATGTTTTTCGTGAATAATAGAAAAAATTTAAAAAAATAACATAAAATTTTACATATAACTGAAATAGAATAACTTAAAATAAATATTCAAACTTTAATCCAAAAACTATAGGAGATTATCAAAATTTTGTTTTCCTTTGCATTTTAATTTCTCAATTAACATCGTTAATTTAATTTATTAAAAACAAAGTAGTTATAATATGTACGAAATAAAAAAACATCCTATTTTGGATATTGCTGAAGCCGAAATCGTCGAATTTTTGTTTGAAGGGAAAAAAGTAATAGGTAAAAAAGGATACACCATAGCGGCAGCTTTGCACCGAGCAGGCTACCCTATCCACAGCCATAGTATCGACAATCGCCAACGCAGTTTGGNATGCGGTATAGGAAAATGCAGTGCTTGTGAAATGTTAGTGGACGGTGAAATACGCAGAATTTGTATTACAAAAGTTGACAACGTAAAAGAAGTAAAAGAAATACCCAAAGATTATTTACCTTCTCATACTGAAAATCAACAAAAAAATATTAATATATATAAAACAACAGTTGCTATTATCGGTGCAGGACCGGCAGGATTAGCCTGTAGAGAACAACTCAACAAATTAAACATTGCTAACTTAGTTATTGATAACAATGCTGTTATTGGCGGACAATTCAATATGCAAACACACCAATTTTTCTTTTTCGAAAAAGAAAAAAAATACGGTGGCATGCGTGGTTTTGAAATAGCTAAAACCTTAGCCGGCGACGACCACACCGGTATTATCTTAAACTCTACAGTATGGGATATTCTCGAAGGCAAGCGTTTAGCTGTAAAAAACATCGAAACTGAAGAAATATTTTATGTCGATGCCGAATATTTGGTCGTTGCTTCCGGAGCTGTTCCTTTTATGCCGACTTTCGAAAACGACGACCTTCCGGGAGTTTATACCGCCGCCGTTTTTCAAAAAATGATGAATCAAGAACATACACTTCTTGGCAAAAAAGTGCTTACCATAGGTGCTGGAAACATCGGATACTTAACCTCTTATCAAGGTATGCAAGCCGGTGGGCAAATCAAAGCCATTATAGAAGCAATGCCCAACGAAGGCGGATTCCCTGTTCAAGCCAATCGCGTCCGACGTTTAGCCATTCCTATTTTAACATCTCATGTTTTATTAAAAGCCATTCCTAACGAAAACCATGACGGCATTGTCGGAGCTGTCATAGCCGAATGCAAAAACTTTAAAGCCATACCCGGCACCGAAAAAATAATTGACGATATTGATATTATCAATGTATGTACAGGTCTGATTCCTGACAACCAACTGCTTATTAAAGGAAAAGAAGTATTCGGATTAAAAACCTTTGGAGTAGGCGACAGCATTCGTATCGGCGAAGGCACCAGCGCTGTTTTAAGAGGAAAACAAGCAGCTTATGAAATAGCAGAGAACCTAAACGTTCGTTTCAATCATGATGAATATTTAGAAATATCTAAACAATATATTGACTCGCAACAACATCCGATACGTGTTTTAGACAATCCCAATCTGCCTTCCAAAGAGCGTATGAACACAAAACCATTTGTTGTAATTGATTGTATTTACGGATTTGCTTGCAACCCATGCTCTTTTGCTTGTCCTTACGGAGCTATTACCAAATCAAGCACTTCTACCGTTCCATCTATTGATTACACCAAGTGTATAGGCTGTATGAATTGTGTATATCAATGTCCCGGTCTTGCTATGTTCGGTTATAATCTGGCAAAAAACGAATTGTTTTTACCCATAGAATATCATGCCGACGAAGGCAGTGAAGTATTTTTAGTAAATAATAAAGGCGAAAAATTAGGAAAAGGAGTTATAGAAAAAATACTTGTAAAGAAAAACAAAACCAATATTGCGCGTGTAAAAGCTATTGATATATCCAACGAAGATTTAATTCAAGTAAGAGGATTTATTCTTCAATCCAATTATCCTAATCAATTAGAATTTAAACCTCTACAAGATAGTGATAGCGAAACTTATGTTTGCCATTGCGAAGATATAAAAGTTGAAGACTTATTAGCAACCATAGGCAAGCGTTCCTTTATTTCTGTTGATGAACTGAAACACATTACACGCTTAGGAATGGGACCTTGTCGAGGAAAACGCTGTATTCCAAGAGCAAAACAAATACTTCGCACTCATGGCATTGAAGTCGTCGGCGACTCAACACCAAGAGCACCTCTTTCTAACCAAGTAACATTAGGCGATTTACACACCTCCAATGCTACGGAAACTTTTATTTTTCCAAAAAACAACAATGTCAAAAAAGAAGATGTGGATATTTTAATAGCAGGCGGTGGCATTGCAGGCAGTGCCCTCTTCCGTTATTTTACCGAAGCAGGCAAACAAACCACTCTCATCAATTACGATAGAGGTTCTTCGTGGAGAAATATCGGTGGCGGACGTCCTGCTTTCTCTCATCCCGACATTTCGGATATTGCCAATCATAACTTAGAAATATTCAAGGAAATACAAAAAAATTACAATATCGATTTCAAACCCACTCGTTATGTGAATTTAGTGCATGACGAACCCACATTCCGTGCTTTAGATGCTTCTCGACAATGGTCCGACGCCATTATGTATGAACGAAAAGACTTTCAAAAAGAAATATCTGCCTTATGGGATCCTCATTTAACGACTTATTCACATGCCTTGATTACCAATAACTGTTGGCAAGCTACACCGGGACGTGTTATAGAATATATTCGTGGAAAAGCAATCAATCAAGGTGGAGTATTGATGGAAGACGCTCAACTATTGCATGTTCGAAAAGAAGGTGATAAATATTACGCATTGATACTAACCCACAACCGACAATATATCGAATACAGATGCAATCATTTTGTAAATGCTTTAGGTTCGGAAGCCGAAAAATTCAGCAGAATGTTAGGCTTCGACACCGGAATATACCCTGTTAAACATCAAGCTTTTATTACAAGAAGACTTCCTTTAATGGGTAAGAACGGCGATGCGTTAGACATGATTATCGACCGTCGTAAATACAAAGGATTTACAGCCGTCTACGGACATCAACTCAAAAAGACAGGACAAATCATAGGATGTGCCTCACCAAGTTGTGACCCCAACGAAACAAATAAAAATTTAAAACATAACAGCAAAGATTTCTTAGAAATTGTATCTGAAACTTTTAGTCAGTGGATACCCAACCTGAACAGCGTAGGATTTCACGCTGTGTGGAGTGGCTACTATTTAGAACCACGCTATATTGTTGACCCCGACAACGGATTATTAATAGGATTACGCGGACATGGATTTATGTTAGGGCAATACTTAGCAAAAATGTACGTGGATAAATTTTTAGGAAAAAAAGTGCCAGGTTATATGGAAGAACTAAAACTTTCAGGTCAAGGACTGAACGAAACCGCTTTCAAATAACCTTCTTGCACTTTTGTTGCTATTTTAAATTATATTTTGGTAAACTTTCTTAACAATTGCTAATCTTTTGTAATGCTAACTGCCAATTCAATACTTTTTTCGACAGCATATCTTCCGCCTATCGAATACTTTGTAGCTTTTCTAAAAACAAATAATGCTTTATTAGAAATTCACGAGCATTTTAAAAGAAGAAGCTACTCTAACCATTGTTTAATTGCTAATGTTAGCGGACCACATCAACTAACCATTCCCGTTACGAAAACATGCCCTAATCATTGTCCTATAAAGGATATACGTATTGATTACTCTGAAAAATGGCAACACACCCACTGGAAAACACTTGAAACTTCTTATAACAAAAGTCCTTTCTTTTTATACTACAAAGACTATTTTGAACCTTTTTACACTAAAAAAATCCCTTATTTATTAGATTATAATCTGCAACTGTTTGATGTTGTTTGTAATTTATTAAAAATAAAACATCGCTTCACTACTACTAATAGCTATATCAACCCAACAAGCGATAACTTAATAGATGTAAGAGAAAGCATTGATTTAAAAAAAAGAACCCTACCCGATTATCCTTTTAAAAACATGCAAGCATACCGGCAAGTTTTTGAAGATAAAATAGGCTTTATCCCTAACTTAAGCATCATAGACTTGCTTTTCAACAAAGGAGCGCAAACAAAAGATTATTTAATGCAACATTTACATTTATTATCATTACTTAATTAAAGTTACATAAATTGAAAATTGATTGTAATATTGTTGTAATTTGTAATTTATTTTTATTACTTTTGCACTTACAAATATGCGCACTTTTATATGCTTAAGAAAAATTTTTTATTTTTTATTTTAATATTCATTGTTTCAATAACTTGTGTTATTTCATTCAACAATTGTAAATCTAGTGCACAAGTAGCCATAGAAGAACAAGAGGCTAAAAAAAGACAAAGAGAAAAAGAAGAACTAAAAGCATACGAAGAAGCAGTAAAAAGGCATATGGCAAAGCAAAGTAAAACAACACGCAAAATGATGAAAAAAAGTGATAAACAAAGAAAAAAGGCAGTAAGTAAAACAATACGTAAAAACACTAAAAAACAAAAATGCACTCAGTAACAGCTATATATCAAAAGTAAACTCTTAAAAAAAAATAAAAGTGTAAAATTTGCTAAAAACATCAAAATGTAATGATTTTTTTTATACTTTTACAACTTTAAAACAGAAAGACAAGTCTTGTTATAATTTTATATTTAAAACAATAAGAAATATGTATAAAAAAATATTTTATGTACTTGGAATAGTTATATTTACTCTCACTTATGGCTATTCTCAAAATGCAACTCTNAAAGGAAAGGTAACCGATGAAAAAGGCACGCCTGTTGACTATGCAAACGTAAAAATAATGCAAGAAGGTTCATTAATTACAGGTTCTACTACGGGTGAAGATGGAAGTTTTACAATAAAACCCATTCCAACCGGTACATTTGACTTAGTTGTATCCTTTGTAGGTTGTCAAGAAAAGAAAATAGTAGGTATAAGCTTTCGAGGAAGCGAAGTCAAATTCCAAGACGTACAAATTAATTGTTCTTCCGGTACGCTTTTAACAGAAGTAGTAATTGTAGATACCAGAGAAATATTTTCGAAAGACCAAACTGAATCTAAATCCACTAGGGATGGGAGTGAGATTGCCGAAATGCCCGGGAAAGACGTTTCAAGCGTTCTTTCAACAATGAGTTCTGTTGTAGGTTCCGGCGATAATATTAGTGTAAGAGGAAGCAGAACTGCCCCACAATACATACAAGACGGTGTAAAAATGTCAGGCTCAGGAGGTATTCCTGCTTCAGCTTTGGCAAGCGTTTCTTTGATTGCCGGAGGTATTCCTGCACGCTATGGAAATGCAACAAGCGTTGTCGAAATTGAAACAAAAGGTCCGTCACGTTCCGTTAACGGTTCCATAGATTTATATGGCAATATAGAAGGATACAACAATGGCGGTTTTCAATTTGTATTATCAGGTCCTATTAACAGCAAGAAAAACAGAGCAAGACCGGAAGAACAACAAAATAGAATCGGCTATATGATAACTGCTATGGGTTCTTACTCTTCCGGTGGAATTTACAGAGGCGGAACTTATAGAGCACCTCAAGAATTAATAGATAAAATCATTGAAAACCCTTTACGCCCTGCAGTAGGCGGAGGCTCAACAGCAGCAATGAATCCTGAAATAGCTTTTGTAACCAAAGACCAATTAACAATAGGAAAAACCGTTCAAAATGGAGAAAGCTATGGAGGTACTGTAAGTGGAAAACTTGACTTTAGAACAAGAGCGAATATCGACATTATTATGAATGGAAGATTCAGCTATAGTAAAGGAAGAAGCTGGAGTTTTGGAAACTCACTTTTTAACTCTAAAAACAATGCGGAATCGGAAAGCATGGGCGGATTGGGCATGATTCGATTTACTCAAAAATTCAAGGATACCGAAAAATCTTTATTTAAAAACGTGTATTATCGTATTCAAGCAGACTATCAATTCTCTACAGGACAAACCTATAATAAATACCATAAAACTAATATTTTTGATTACGGATACATTGGACAATTTATCCATAGTGAACGAAAATTCTATAATATTGGAAGCGACACTTTAGATGGGCATTTCTATGAAAATGTAAGAATTTTATCCAGCTATTATTATCCTTTGGATACTTTTATCGCTTCCGATAAAAACCCTGCTTTAGCACGCTACACTGAATTAGCTTACAATCAATTACGAGAAGATGGAGCAACTACTATTTTTGATGAACACATTCAAACATATAACGGCTTATTAAACGGAGAACATCCATCAAGTGCTTATGGTTTATTTGTAGCTCCCGGCGTAGGTTATTCTAGTTATGGTAAAAGCAGAGGACATCAATTCGGCTTTAATGCTTATGTTTCGTTCGACATTAAAAAAGATCACGCTATTGAACTTGGCTACCAATTCGAACAATCCATTAGTCAATCTTTTAGCGTAGGAGCTACAGGTTTATGGACATTGATGAGACAAAAAGCTAATTCTCATATCAAAGAATTAGACGCAACAACAGGAATAGGAGTATTTATTGACGGCATTTTTGTAGATACTATTAATTATAAAAAACTTATTAACTATGGAGCTCAAAGTACCTTTGATAAAAACTTACGTGCAAAATTAGGAGCAGCTGAAGATGAATGGATTGACATAGACAATCATCAACCGGAAACCTATAGCTTGGATATGTTTTCAGCTGAAGAACTTATTAATGAAGGAAATTCTTATATAGNCTATAGCGGATACGATTTTACAGGTACAAAATTAAGGTATAAACCCACTACTATGGAAGATATGAAAAAATGGTTCAACGATTCTAATAGTCAAATACTATCCGACATTGGTGCTTCTATGCCTATTTATCACGCCGCTTATATACAAGATAAATTCTCTATAAGAAACTTAATATTTAATGTCGGTTTACGCGTTGACATTTTTGATGCCAATACTCCAATGGTCAAAGATATGTACCTCTATAGAGAAGCCTATACTATCAAAGAAGCTAAACAACAAAATGCTACTTTTGCCGAAGGCTATAAAGTTCCGGAAAGTATGGGCGACGATTACATTATGTATGTACTTGATCCTACTGCTAATGAATTAACAGTAACCGCTTATCGTAACGGAACGACTTGGTACGATGCTCAAGGTAATATAGTAACCGACCCCAATGANTTNGCAAAANCTGTCGGCGAAACATCACTTCTACCNTATTTAAAAGAAATGCCCGGTGCTTCCGATAAAACAAAAGTAAATTGGAAAGCATTTAAAGATTATAGTCCTACTTTAGAAAATGGAGGAATTACGTTATCACCTCGTTTGTCTTTCTCATTCAACGTTTCCGATGAATCTGTTTTCTATGCACACTATAACGTAACCACACAACGTCAATATAGCACAGTAAGCCCTATTACCTATTTTTATATGAAAGAAGGGAGTACAATTAGCAATACCGGTCTCAGACCTTCCAAAAGTATTGATTACGAAATAGGATTTAAACAAAGAATAGGTAAAGATATGGCTTTGTTTTTATCTGCTTATTATAGCGAAAAACGCGATCAAGCTCAAATGTTCCGCTATGCACAAGCATATCCTTTTACTTACTATTCTTATGCAAATATTGACTTTGGAACAACACAAGGCTTTGTTGTTTCATTGGATATGAATCGAATAAAATATGTTCGTTTAACGGCAAACTATACTTTACAATTTGCTAAAGGAACAGGTTCTTCCGCAGCATCTAACCTTGCTATTATTGCTACCGGACAACCCAACTTACGTACACTTACTAATTTAAGCTTTGACCAACGTCACATGTTGAATGCCAACCTTAGCTTTTCAGTAGGACCTAAACAAGGATACTCAAGTAAACACGTAGTGAAAAAAACCAATACACAAAAAGAAATTTATTGGTTCCAAAATGCAGGTATTAACATAACCGCAAAAGTAGCATCCGGACTTCCATACACTCGTTCAAGCAC
>JGI24712J26585_10002123_pt1 | contig 16473 bp, 12 predicted proteins | sample BioPla3DNA2_FD_26585 | JGI IMG/M metagenome (IMG submission 26585) | reverse complement strand
CCGCCTACGGCGGGGGAGACCTCCGTCTCTATGTTTGCAAGGATCATATGGATAGACGGAGCGCTGGCCTTGAGACGTACACCGTACCTGCCGCCGTGCCTGACAATCTCCGGTTCCTCCAGGTGCNNTTCCGATCNCTTGAGGGATACACTATTCCATATCCTTTCTCCCTTACATCCCTTAGGGCGTCTTTAATCCTGTCATACTCGCTTTTTATGTCCGACATGTCTGTAAGCAACGAGAGCAGGTCTCCGTCATCGGCAACCTGAAAGCCCGAGCGCTCACTGAGAGTCCGGTAAAACAGCTCCCGTGGAAGCTCCACAATGGCGGTAATAACGCCTGTACCCGGGTTTATTTCGCCAATTCCGGCATAGCTGACATTTTCACTGTCTCCGATGGCCGCTACGGCTGGTTCTACATCGCGAATTCTGTTCATTTCACTGCAGCTCTCACGAATGGCAGTAAACAGAGATGTCTTTACCGGGTGGTCCAGCGGGAGCGCATCCATCCAGGCGGGCAGATATATACCAAGCTCGCCAATGGGAAACTCATAGAGCACAGACTTTATAATCCTTGCGATATCGTTTTCTTCCAGCTGCAGACAGTTGACGGCTTCACACGAGACATCATATTTTTCCGCCAGCTGTGCGCGAAGAGCCTGGGTATCCTCTCCTTTGGGATTGGTGGAGTTTAAAAGGATTATAAAGGGCTTGCCAATCTCTTTGAGTTCATTTACAACCCGTTCTTCAGCCTCTATATACGCCTGGCGGGGAATTTCCGTTATGCTTCCGTCAGTGGTCATCACAATTCCTATGGTGGAATGCTCATCAATTACCTTTCGGGTGCCTACCTCGGCCGCCTCGGTCATAGGTATTTCGTGGTCATACCAGGGAGTGGTGACCATTCTTGGCTTTCCGTCCTCGGAATGCCCAATGGCACCCTCCACCATATAGCCTACGCAATCTATAAGTCTGACGGAAAGCTCGACCCCGCCGTCTAAAGATACGGTTATAGCCTCTTCCGGAACAAATTTCGGTTCGGCCGTCATAACGGTGCGGCCGGAACCGCTTTGTGGAAGCTCATCCTTTGCCCGCTCTCTTGTGTATACATTATCGATTTTGGGGATTACCAGAGTTTCCATAAAGCGCTTGATAAATGTGGATTTACCCGTCCTAACAGGCCCAACGACACCGATGTAAATATCTCCATTGGTTCGGAGAGCAATATCCTCATAAATTGTACGTTCCTCCACGCCGCAGTCCTCCTTGCGTTTTTACGTTGCTACATCATATGGGGATAAGCTCTCAAATATAACTTGATTGTGGTATTCCCGGCAATACAATGCAGCTCTGACAATAAACAATATGAAGTTATCGCCGGATTTATGGCACTGGGAGATAAATTTTTATAAAAAATATGATGTCGCTGTTCCGGATACGGGTATGGAGAGAACTGGAGATTTGCCGGATAATAAAAAACCCTCCCGCTAAACAGAGACGGGAAGGGCTTTATTTTATAGCTTCAGGCATCAGTTAAATTTGATGCTTGCCTGATATATCATGTTTTTAAACTTGGGTTCGGGCTTAAACCTGACTATTTCCGGATTCATTTTCAGCTCCTTGGCCGCAGTTTCCAGATGGGCCAGGGCCACGCCGCTGTCTATACAATTGAGATATGAGGTCATAGGATTTTGAAGAATACGTTTTTTTCTGTATACATGCAGGCGGCCCTTATCATCGGCCACATATACGCATGGCTGGCGATTATAGGAGGATGGGGCCAGCCTGGCCGCTTCAATAATCTCCTTGAAGGGTTCTGAAAATCCATAGGCCAGCTTTTTCAACGGAAGTCTTTCGGCCTGATCCGGCGAACTCCTGAAGGGCTCCTCGGAGCGTCCGAAGGCTATTGTGGTTACATAGGGCAGGGTTTCAGGAAAATCGTTCGCTCTTGGCACGGCAATGCTGCCCTGCCATCTGGTGGATATGCCCAGACCGGTCAGATACAAAACAGCCAGCTGGCCTATATACCCAGAATTCTGCAGGCTGAAGTTTTTGCGTTCCGCCCTCAGGACCAGATAGTGGGGAGCCTTTATCCCCGGCTCGCTTCTGGCGATTTTCAGCAAATCAAGATATGGCAGGGTATCAAAATTCCAGTCGATATCCGGAACGGGAGGCTCCAGCCCTGATATATAGTCTACCAGCTTTTCTATTATCTCGTCTTCCAAAGGTTCGTCTATAAAGCTGGAAGCGCTCCTGCGCTTAATTATAAGATCAAAAACACTCATTATTCACGTTGACCTTCCAATTATTGTGCCAAAGAGGCTTGAGAGTATTTAGAGACACTGTACCCCAGGCTGTCCACACCGGCCGTCAGCGGCAGGCAGGAGCCGGCGCCCATTCCCCCAGTCTGGGAGGAGTAAATAGATTGTGCAGTTTTTGTGGGGAAGGGAAGAGGCCTTTATATAACAGCGAGAAGATGTGCCTGCGCGCGCCTCTGGCGGTATATACCATTCCCCTCGGGAGGAATCCCGTACGCGTAACAGCTTCGAAATCCCGCTTCTTAAGCCGACGGCGGTCAGCCCATGAGCTTTAAAGCTAGTCCTCCAAACTGCGGGCTACAAGTTTATTTAATTCATCAAATTTCGCGGTCTTTTCTGAGAGTAGCTCTGTGATATCGCAAAGCTTTGCTCCAATCTTATCCATTTCGTTGGTTATATGGGCTACGGTCGCCTCCGCGTCATTGCAGACGGCTATATATTCGGTTTTAAGTGTGTTGATAAGCTCGTTGCATTTTTTCGTAAGCACCGCAGCCTTGTTCTCGGCTTCCTTTTCTATATCTACTGCCCGGCGGCTGGCATTGAGCTCCAGAAGAGCGATTCGCTCTTTGGAGTTTTCATATTCATCGATTGTCTCATTACATGAGGAAATTTGCCGCGTAAGGGTATTAATTTCTTCGTCCTTTGATGAAATCGCCTCTCGCATTGAGGAGAGCTCCTTTTCCAATTCGGTAATACGGGCATATAACCCGGCCGTTTTCTCATTTGAACTGGCAAGTTCGGCTCTCAGAGCTTCGTTTTGAGCCTTTTCCTCCTCCAGCCTTCCGGCCAGCTCATCGCACCTGACCTCAAGAGCCTCCTTGCTGGCCTTGTATTCACTTGTCAGGCGGGCGTTTTTCTCGATATAGTTCACAACGTCCTGCCTGTTAAACCCACCGAAAATTTTGCCGCGCAATTTGTACTGTGTATTCATTTCAGGCTCCCGGCCGCATACAGCGGCTGCCGCTTTTTCGGCGAGCGGCCTGCCGAATTACATCGTGTCGTCTGTTTTGATGTTATTTTATCATGTTATATATCGATTTTCAATTAAAATCATATATATCTGGAGGGTCTTGAAGCCATAGAAAAGGGCATTGGCGCGGAAAAAGGGGGTGATGCTTTTGCACCACCCCAGAGCATAATTATTTATTTGGGTCTGAACCTGTTGGGCTTCAGCTTTAATTTGGAGTTGTATTCCGCCTCAGTGGTGACCTTGCCGGTGACAGGATGCTTGAAATGGAAGGGATAAATATATCCGGAGGGATACTGAGTGTCGTACTCTGCCCATATATCGGGGCTCAGGCCCATGTCTGCAGCGCCCGGTGCCTGGCCTTCCGGTATTTGAACTTCGGGCGCATGTCCGGGGGGCTTCGGCGGCTTATAGGCGTAGTGCATAAGGAAGGCAAGCTTAAGAATTTTCCAGATACCGTCTTCCTTTATGTATTCCATTTCATAGACGACACTCATGAACATGGGATCAATTTGGTCGTTGACAGGCATTGAACATATGGTGCCATAGCCGTACCACCTGCCCTTGGCCGTCTTTCCGTCTTCACTGAGTGTGATAATGGGGGATACCTGCATAACCTGATGCAAAAAGGATGGGGGCATGTTCCTCATCCTGTCGAAATATCTGCGCACACCTTTAAGGCCAAGATATGTACCTTCGACGAATGTGGCGGAAACATCGGGATGATCGGCAAAGCAGTCGATGATTTCATCGGCCATGCCGCGCTCAAGATAATAACCGTATGCGCATTGAAGCCTTTTTATATCCTCAATGTCCTTGAGGGCCTGTATTTCCTTTTCCTTTTCTTCCAGCTGGTTTTTCAGTGAGTCCACTGCTTCTTCCAGGCTTTTCAGGCGTGCTTCCATTGCTGCGTCCATATGTCTTGCCTCCTAACAAATAATGATTTTGTTGCCTTAATATTCCTTGGTATATTATACATGCTTATTATGGGACAGTCAATTGCGACAGGGCCATTTCCAGCGGAAAAACGTGGCTGTTCTACATTGCCTTTTAATCGAGTAGTATGTACCATCACTGCCTGCAGGAAAAAGGAATGTGAATTATGAAAAAAGAAGGTATCTCCTCTTTAAAAATTGCCGCCACGTATATCGGAACGGTGGTGGGAGCCGGCTTTGCCACCGGACAGGAAATTCTTCAGTTTTTTCTCAGATACGGTTATCCCGGCCTGGCGGGGCTGCTGATTTCCACGGTCCTTTTCATAGTGTCGGGGTATATTGTAATGGATACGGGCAAAAGGCTGGGGGCGGACTCGTACCGTGAGATTCTCATATATACAAGCGGCAGGCTGATAGGAAAGGCAATTGATATGATAATGACCTTCTTTCTTTTCGGAGCCTTTGCGGTTATGATTGCCGGAACCGGCGCATTGTTCAGCCAGCAGCTGTATTTGCCGGAGCTGTGGGGCTGTATCTTGATGGCCGGCTTGACGGCCGTTACAGTCTTGACTGGGTTCAGAGGCGTGATAAACTCAATAAGCATGGTAGTTCCTTTTTTATTGATGTCAGTTTCGGTGATTTGTCTGTTATCTGTCGTAAAAACCCCCCCCGATATTCTATGGAGACCCGCAGCTGAAGGAAACGGCTTGTCCGGTAACTGGTTTGGGGCATGTATATTGTATGTGTCATACAATATAATACTGTCCGTTGCTGTTTTAGGCCCCCTGGGGGCGCAGGCAAAGGGCGGAGAGGCGCTGAAGCTTGGCTCTCTTTTGGGTGGCCTGGGTCTGGGAGCCGCCTCTGTGATGATATATCTGGCGCTGTCAGGGGACATCCCTGAAATAACCCGGCTTGAGGTACCGATGATATACATGGCCGGCAGGATCTCGCCCGGCATCCAGTTTATTTTCGCGCTGATTTTAATAGCTGAAATATATACAACCGCTGTCGGCTCGCTTTACGGATTTGTGTCCAGGTTTAAGACTTTAAAAGAAACCCGGGTAGAAAAAACTATCTTTGTCGTGGGCGTATCCTTGGCGGCACTGTTTCTGAGCAGAATTGGGTTTTCAAATCTGGTTAAATATTTGTACCCGCTGATTGGATATGGGGGAGGAGTATTTCTTATATGTCTGTTCTATTCATGGATAAGGAGCAGGTATAAAGGAAAAGGCCGGATAAAGATGATTGACAAAAGCAGCTGAATTTAAGTATGGATGCCCGGTCGCAGAAAAGCGCAACGGCATCCAGGCAGAACCTGGATGCCGTATGTTGATATTATATCAGCAGTGCCTGCAATTGTCTGAAAAGCCCAAATTGCATGCAAAGAGGATTATTATGATGATGATAATCCACCACCAGGTATTGTTGCCGCCAAATAAGCCGTTCATTAAGTTGACCTCCGTATAAAAATGCCTCTGGGTCGGGCACAAAGCATGGTATTCAAAATTGGGTTTTGGCGACTTTCGGCCTGTATATTAACCGCGGCGAAGTTTTTCTATTTGCAGTCGTAGCCTCTTGTATCATTGAAGCTGCAGCCGAAAAGTATTACTATAATGATGATAATCCACCACCATACGTTGTTGTTTCCAAAGAGTCCGTACATTTTGATGACCTCCATATTTCGATGTAAGTCTGAAGCAAGACTCAGTACATTATATGCGCTTACGAATGAATGGCAACCGTTCTTAGACTGTTTTCTGCAGGTTATACGCTTATAGACTTCTATCCGACAGCAAAACATGGTATAACACTCCGAATATGGGGGCACCGCCAAAATAATTAACGTTTTTTTAATAAAATGTGTTAATTTACTTATGAGAACCGATAAAAATACGATACAATAATATATAGATGATGCAAAAGATAAAAATCAGGTGATATCATGGCGGATATTAAAAAAACAGTATATTTAAATGATTTAATGGAGCTTTTTTTCCAGCAGGGCTCTGTGGGCCTATCCTTTGCACTTATGGACAAGCCTGTTGACTGGCGCGGGGCTGCCGATAAGGACAAGGCTTTGGACACAATATTTTACAATGAGCGGGTAGTCAGGGCCAATGACTTATACCTTAAGATGTTTAATATCGATACCATCGAGGAGCTTCTTAACAGAACACCCTCGGATTTCTTCATGGATGACAAACAGGGGAAAGCCCTGTGGAGGGAGCTTCTGGACAGCGGGTATCAGAAATTCAATGCCATTGAGATGTCTCCGGGAGTATGGGTAGAAGGTATAAATCAATGCCTGTATGATGAAAAGGGATACTTTATAGGCCATGTCGCTACCGTATGGGATGTTTCAGACAAGAAAAATGAGCTTAATCTGGCTAATCAAGACCGGCTCATGAAGAAAATTTGCGATTTTTTATTCAAAATAGATAAGGACGGGAATCCCAGCTTTCCATTTGTCAGCAGCGAATTTTTCGATATTTTCGGTATAGAGCCGGAGGATATTCGCGAAGATGCAAAACCTCTTAATGACATAACATATTTTGCCGACAAGGAGCGGGTTATCGAGAGCCTTGAAAACTCAGGAAAGTACATGTCCCATCTGGAAATGGAGTTTCGTATTGATCACCCCTCAAAGGGACTGCGATGGATTAAAAGCATATCCAGACCGGAGAGACCGGCCGACGGGGGAATTGTATGGCAGGGCTATTTTTCCGACATAACAGAGGATAAGAAATCTGAGGAATGGATACTGTTTTTAAACAGCGCTCTTGAAAACATCTCGGATTCAGTGATTATAACGGGCAGCTTCGGCGGTATTATATATGCAAACAGTGCCGCCACAAAGCTGCACGGATATACCAAGGAGGAACTATACGGCAGGGACCCGGATATATTTCTAATTGAGCCTGTGCCCGAAGAGGAGCAGACGAGGATGTTTAAAAAGGTGGCCGAGGGCGGCACCTTCATATCGGAAGCTCCCAGCCGCAGAAAGGACGGTTCCATTTTCGACTGTGAATACTCAATGACCGCTATTTTTGATGAAGATGGAGTCATAAAGGCCTATATAGGGGTACAGAGGGATATAACAGAGAGGAATAAGATGCTGGAGGCTTTGAAAAAAAGCAACCAGCGCTTTGAACAGCTGACAAAGCAAAGCCGGGCCATTGCATGGGAAATAGACAAAAACGGCCTTATAACTTATATGAGCAACGCCGTTTCCGATGTACTGGGGTATTCCCCCCGCGAGGTTGTCGGAAAGAAGTATCTGCGGGATTTGCTGGATCCGTGTGAAAGGGACAAGATTATTAATAAAATTAAAAACAATGACAGGTTTACGGCAATTGTGTGCCCGGTCTATACAAAGACGGGGGATGTAATCCATATGGCTGTAAGCGGGATGCCCGTTAAAAGCGAAAATGATAGCGACGCAGAGGGATATCACGGGCTGAGTATTGATATAACCGAAAAGGTCGATATGGAGCTTATCATAAACAATGAGAAGGAAAGGTACAGAACCACACTGCTTTCAGTGGGCGACGGGGTAATATCCACTGACGGGAACGGAAACATAACAGTTATGAATCCGGTTGCTGAAAAGCTGACAGGATGGAGCCAAAAAGAGGCTAAGGGTCAGCCCCTGGATGATGTATTTAAGATAATAGATGAGGTTACCGGCAGGCTTCTGAAAAACCCGGCAAAGGGAGTGCTCTCGCCAAAAGGAAAGAGTGAGAAGATTGACAATCCAATTCTGCTGGTTTCCAAAAAAGGAGAAGAGACTCCCGTTGAAATAAATATTGCTCCTATTAAAAGCAATACAGGAGAAACCACCGGCGCGGTTATAGTATTCAGAGATTTTACGGAGTTCAGAGAACGGCAGAAGCAGATTGAATATCTCAGCTTCAGGGATCCGCTCGCGGGTTTATATAACCGGCGCTATATGGAAGATGCGATTAAGAAGATGGATATCAGAAAAAATCTTCCTCTGACATTAATGGTGCTGGATGTAAACGGTTTAAAGCTGACAAACGATGCTTTTGGACATGTGATGGGTGACAAGCTGCTCAAGACAGTGGCCGATTTGCTCAGACAGTCATGCAGAGCCGATGATGTGATAGCCCGTATGGGCGGGGATGAGTTTTTCATCCTGCTGCCCAACACCGATGAGGCAAAGGCTGAGCGAATCAAACAGAGAATCAAAACAGCCGCTACCAAAGCAAAGCTGGATTCTATAATAGTGTCACTGGCTATCGGTTACTGTGTTAAAAAAGATATGAACGAGAGCATTGAAAAGATAATGATTAATGCCGATAACCAGATGTACAGGGAAAAGCTGAGATTTGGCAGAACCATGAGAAACCAGACAATTGAAACGGTGCTTCGGAATATAAACTATAAGTATGACAATGAGCAGCTGCACACGGAAAGGGTTTCCCAGTACTGTGAGGCGATAGCGATCGCCCTCAATCTGAGCAAAAAGGAAATATACGACATAAGGGTGGCCGGCTCCCTGCACGATATAGGAAAGATAATGGTGCCGCCGGACCTTTTAAACAAGCCGGGCAAGCTCAATGATGAGGAGTATGAAATTATTAAAAGACATCCTGAAACAGGATATCAGATATTAAAATCCGTAGATGAATACGCAGCTCTTGCCGAGTACCTGCTCTATCATCATGAGCGCTGGGACGGCAAGGGTTATCCTGCCGGCTTAAAGGGGACTGAGATACCCTTGCCATCGAGAATAATCGCCGTGGCGGACGCCTATGAGGCTATGACGGCCCGAAGGCCATATCAAAAAACCAGGACTACCGAGGAAGCAAAGGCGGAGCTGGAGAAATATGCCGGAACCCAGTTTGATCCCAATATCGTAAAGGTATTTCTTGAGCTTATCTAATGCCTGAATTGATATGCGGCATATGCCTTAAATAAATTGCGCTGTATCCGGAGCAATTCAAAAACCCTTTCAGAGTATTGCTATTGTTACGTTTTTGAATTGTCCAGCAGGCATTATATAATAGAATAATAAAAACCCTGGTCCGGTTATATTTGCCGGTCCGGGGCTTTTATATGAAAAAAATCACAGGAATGCAATAAAATAAAAACAAATGCTCCGATAATTATACAAATAAAGATAACAATATTACTGTCAAATTGTTTTGACGAGAACCATGCCACGCAATCTTAGGAGGTAAATAAATGGCAGATAAAAACCTGGAAGAAGCCAAAAGGTTAAATAAGCAGGCCGCGCAGGGAAATGTTACGAATTTCTCAAGTAACGCGGGAGCCCAGGAGGCGCAGCAGTATAATGCTCAGTCGGGAAAATCCTCGCAAATGAGTGGCACGCCGAATATGCCCGGCGGAATGAATGCCGATACGCAGCAGGCAAGGCAGCTTAACGCCCAATCGGCTGGTCAAGGTGGTTTTTCCAGTTTGACGGGTAATGACTATGGAGCCCAGGAGGCGCGAAGGCTGAATGCTCAGACTTCCGGCTCTCCCGGTAAAAACAGCTTTTCAAATCAGACAGGAAACTCCGCTCTGGAGCAGGCAAAGAAAGCAAACCAGCAATCCTCTCAAAATAAAAAACCATAGTTTATATCGACAGCATTCCAAATACGGCATTTTAAAACCCTGGAGCAAGGCTTCAGGGTTTGCTATATGGGAATACAGGTTCTATAGATATGTTGTTGATATATAATTTATGTGATATATTATTCACATATCTATTTTAACAGGGTCAGGAGGGGTGAATATGCGTCAGTACCTGTTGCTTCAACTGGAATTTCTGCTCAAGCTGCTGGCTGCCGGAATATGCGGCGCGGTTATTGGATATGAGAGAAAAAACCAACTCAAGGAAGCGGGGATAAGAACCCATATGCTGGTCGCCATGGGTGCGACCCTGATAATGATAGTGTCAAAATACGGATTTTTTGGATATGATTATGACCCGTCCCGTATTGCGGCTCAGATTGTGACAGGCATAGGTTTCCTGGGGGCCGGGATGATTTTTATTAAAAACCAGTCTATCAACGGACTGACCACGGCTGCGGGAATATGGACTACTGCCGGTATAGGAATGGCAATAGGAACAAACCTGTATCTGGCAGGCGCCATTGCGACTTTGCTGGTATTCATCGTGCAGGTGTTTTTGCGCAGGAGCTTCAAATGGCTAAAAGTCTATACGGCCAAAAGTGTAATCATTCAGGTAGACGATGGCGGAAACCCTTTTTCATATATTAAAAATGCGCTCTTTAGCAGAAATATAGAAATCATTGATTTAAAGGCCACCAGGAGCGGGGAAGGGCTGATTGAGCTGGAGCTTCAGATAAAGCTCCCTCCGGGTTTTGATATATCCGAACTTTTGGAGCTTTTATCTGAAAACAACCATATTAAATCCATTGAAGTATGATATTACTTGCCGCTTTTTGAATAAATCTTCCTTTTCATATGTTTGGTATCCTTGGGGAATATGCCCTGTTTGACAGATTTTAAATCCTCTATGGAATAAAAGGCGTCGGCTTTAAAGCTTTCAATTATTGTGATTGCCTTGGGCAGGTCTTTACGTTTGATAATGGTATAAATCAGACTTACGTTACCGCTCATACCGTGGGCATCTATGCTGGTGACGCCAAAGCCGGCCTCGTATAGTCTCTTTTTAATTTCTTCATCATTGCCGGGCAGGAAGATTCTTATTACAACAGTGCCGAGAGCGAGTTTTTCTTCAATGAGTACGCCGGTGTAATTACCCATGGCAAATCCGCCGGCATATGCGATGAAGCACACCGGATTATTTATGTTTTGCATTATCTGACTGATGGCAAGCAGCCAGATGGAGACTTCAAAAAAACCCAGCAGAGGGGCGATATATTTCTTCCCCTTCGAAACGAATATGATTCTGAGAGTACCCAGGGCCACATCCAATATCCTGGCTACGAAAATTAAAAGAGGCAGGAAAACCCACGCGAAAACGGGATTTTCAAGAAGCGGTGTTAAAAAGTTCATACCTTCCTCCAGTTACATTTTATAAAATAATTCAAGGACAGACTAGCACAGGAAAAAACTTATGTCAATCATACTCCAAATCTTTATATTTACATACAAAGACGGCAAATATCAAGGCAAGGAGCCGATATATACTAAGTAACACAGGCTTGTCATTGCCCGGCGGAGATGATGAGCAAAGGAATTATTATAATAATATTCTATGCCGGTTTTACCGGAGAAACGGACGATTATGAAAAGGAAATTTCCCAATTTATTCAGCCCGCTGAAAATAGGCGGTATCACATTGAAAAATCGTATCATTTCAGCTCCCATGACCTTTCCTATGCTGACGGCAGACGGTTGTCTGACACCTGAGGCAATTGCCTTTTATGAGCTTCGGGCCAAGGGCGGCGCGGCGGTTGTCACTGTTAGCGAGGTTATAGTGCACAGCGCCACGGGAAAGTATTATCCGGTTCAGGTTTTGCTTGATGCGCCCAACGCGAAGGACAGCCTGGCGGCATGCGCCAGGGCAGTTAAAAGGCATGGGGCGATAGCAAGTATAGAGTTTAGTCATGGTGGAAAGTACGCTCTGACCGAAGACGCAGTACCCTATGGCCCCAGCGATGAGACGGACGGAAGCAGGCTGACGGTTCGTCAAATGCCCCTGTCGGTAATCAATGAGATAATAGAGGCCTATGGCAGGGCTGCGGCTATTTGCAAGGACGCGGGCTTTGAGATGCTGCTAATACACGCGGGGCATGGCTGGCTTCTCCAGCAGTTTCTATCGCCCGCTGTGAATAAGAGAGTCGATGAATACGGCGGCAGCCTCCATAACCGGGCCCGCCTCACGCTCCGGGTATTGGACAGGGTCCGGGAAGAGGTGGGGGATGATTTTCCCATCGAGCTGCGAATCAGCGCCTGCGAATATATAGACGGCGGCTATTCCTTTGAGGATATTATTGAGTTTTCCAAGCTGGTGGAGAGTAAAATCCACCTCTTGCAGGTTTCAACCGGCTCCCATGAAGGCAGCTTTGATAAAACGCACCCATCCATGTTTATGGAAAGGGGGATTAACGTCCACTATGCCGAAAAAATTAAAAAGCATGTGGGCATACCCGTTTCTACAATAGGTGCACTCAATGAGCCTGAAATGATGGAAAACATAATAGATCAGGGCAGGGCCGATGTGGTAGTAATGGCCAGAGCGCTGCTGGCCGATCCGTATCTTCCGAAAAAAGCTTATACGGGCAGGGATGATGAGATAGTCAGGTGCTGCAGATGCTTTACATGTATGGCGGAGAGAATGACCACCGGTCTTCGTATATGCGCCCTGAACCCCATTATCGGCAGCGAATACGAATCTATGTTTGCATATAGCCCCACAGAGCCTAAAAAGGTTCTCATAGCAGGTGGAGGTCCCGCCGGTATGCAGGCGGCCCTTACCGCAGCAAGGCGAGGCCATCAGGTTATTCTCTGCGAGAAATCGGGAGAGTTGGGAGGAGCATTGAAAACAGAGAGGGGCATTTCATTTAAAGAGGATTTGTTTAAATTCATAAAAACAAAGGAGCTGCTGATACGCAAATCAGGTGTTCAGCTGCATCTTAATACAGAGGTTACGCCTGAATATGCCGAAAGCCAGAAGCCAGATGTGCTGATTGTCGCCGTGGGATCGGAGCCTGTCCTGCCGTCCATACCGGGTATAGAGGGTGAGAATGTTATATTGGTCGATCACCTGAGGGATAATTGGGACAGGGTAGGAAAAAAGGTTGTAATCCTTGGAGGAGGCATGGCAGGCTGCGAGACTGCGGTTTATCTGGCAAAAGAGGGCAGAGAGGTCACCGTTGTGGAAATGCTCGATGATGTCTGCCGGGACGCAAATAACAGACACAGGCCTCTGCTTCTGGAGCAGCTTTATGTTCATAATATCCGGTGCCTGACAGGTACAAAGGGGATTGAAATTAATACGAAGGGCCTTGTCTGTGTGAATAAAGAGGGTAAGGAGCTTCTTCTGGAGGCCGATACAATAGTATGCGCTGTGGGCAGGCGACCATTGGCAGATGTTGCCTTTAAACTCCGCGACTGCGCACCGGAGGTTGTTGAAATAGGCGATTGTGTCAAACCCGCCCAGGTTACCCAGGCGGTTTTCAGGGGACACTATGCGGCAATGGATATCTGATTTCAATGAAAACAGTCTGACGCTATGATAATAAATATGAATATTCGGACAGTATATGATGAAAAAAACGAAAGCTAAAAACAGTGATAATCGGCCATGGATATTATATAATTGGTGATTGAGGAGCCCTTATTCAGACACAATATATTAAAAAAAGGAGACAAAAATGAAATATATCAGACCGGTTTATCCCGGACCCGGAAAGGCCGGTGATAAAAACAAAATTTTATACAGCAACATAGAGGTGGAGATACCTAAGCTGGACATGCCCGTAACGCCTCTGGAAAACTTCCATCGGGTAGCGGCAAGAAAAAATCCACTCTGGGTGCCAAATTCACTCACCGATTTTCAGAATCTTATGCTGCAGGAACTGGCTGTAGGCAGGGGAGAGGCAAGGGCTCAACTCATAGGCTCTGACTTTAACAGGATTGTGACCGAGGACTATGATTATTTGGACTGGTTTGGCGTACAGTGGACATGGGTTGCATCGGCCGGCGGAGCCGTCACAACTCCCGGAGTTAAATATCTTGACGATATAGCAGATTGGGAAAAGGCTGTCAAATTCCCGGACTTCAACAATTGGGACTGGCAGACCAAGGCAGATGATTTCATGAAAAATGAATACGACCCAAACAAGGTTTTACATCTGGATATCGGCCAGGGCTGCATACAAAGGCTAATATCCATACTGGGAGGCTATACGGAGGGTATGTATGCCCTGGCGTTGGAGCCGGAAGCAGTAAAAGCTTTTTTCTCACGTTATGCGGACTTTATGATAGAGCTGGTTGACCACCTTCTTAAAATTTATCCGGCTGATATGATGACAATACACGATGACTGGGGCACAGAGCTGGATACATTTTATTCTCCCCAAATGATGGAGGAGCTGGTTTTCGAGCCGACAAACCGTATAGTGCAGCATATAAAGTCAAAGGGCTGCGCCTTCATGCTCCACTCCTGCGGGAATGTTTCCCGATTTATACCCTACATGATTGATATGAATATTGACTTTCTGCAGCTTCAGCGCAGAGCGGTGGATATACCCGCCATGAAGGCAAAATACGGCGATAAGATAGGCTTTAATACCGGGATAGAGGGCCTTGACATTGGCGCTGTATATACGAAAGAAGAGCTGATTGAAAAAATACGACATACGGTAGATATACTCGGTAAAGGCGGGGGCTGCTTTATAAACATATTTGAAAGAGATCCTCAATTGCTCTGGTATGGCCTGTGGGAACTTTATTATTACAGCCGTGAGTACTATGAAGGGGAGAAGGCCATTAATTAGCCAATGAAAAGGGCGTGTCTCAAAACAGGTATTAAAAACCTGAGAGGCACGTCCTTTTTTTGTTAAAAAACAACAAGAGCAGCACTATTGTGCTGCATCTGTGAAAAAGTGTTGGCTTTTAATACTCTTTTAATCTCTTTATCAATTGTCCCATTAAATCCTTTATGGTATGAGGCAAGCGCTCACTCTGAAATCTTGCTATATAAGCTCTTTTGATATTCTCCTAAAGAAAAGGGACGCTAAAATCAGGCTGAGACATTCAGTGGCGGGTACGGCAAACCATATGGCAGTCAAATCGCCGATAATCACTGATAGCAGGCCTGCTATGGGGACGATGAAAAGAATCTGGCGGCAGAGATTAACCGCCAGGGTATATCTGGCGCGGCCAAGGGCCTGGAAACTGGAGGAGAGGATTATGCAGCAGCCTCCGAAGGGAAATGAGATAGAGAATATGCGCAGTGCCGTGATGCCTATGGACATCATGTTATCCGAGGCGCTGAACAGGGTCAGGAGCTGCTCAGGTATTATCTCGGCAACCGTCATAACGGCTAGGGAGATAACAAGAGCTGTGCCAAAAGCCAGCCTGATTATTTTCCTGACCCGTTCCGGCTTGCCGGCGCTGCGGTTATAGGACAAAATAGGTATAGTGCCATTATTCATCCCATAAAGGGCCATGTAGCCGAAGCTCTGCAATTTAATCCATATTCCGAATATAGCCGTGGCCGTGGTACTGTAGGCAAGGAGAATCTGGTTCATGAGAAATGTCATTGCCGAGCCCAGACCGATGGTAATCATGGAGGGTATGCCTACGGCATATATGTCCTTGATGACCCTGCTGTTCGGAGACATCTGCCTGAAATGAAATTTAACAGAGCGGTTTTTTCGGAGGTTAAACCAAAATGCGACAAAGGCAGCCACGGTTTGACCAAATACAGTGGCTATCGCGGCTCCGGCAACCCCCATTTCAGGAAACGGCCCTATGCCGAAAATAAGCAGAGGGTCAAAGATAATGTTGATAATCGCACCCGTAGCCTGGCTGATCATTGAGAGGGTGGAATACCCGGAGGCCACAAGGAGCTTTTCAAAATATTGACCGAAGAAGGCTCCAAATGAAAAGATACAGACAATTGAAAAATATGTGGTGCCGTAATTAATAATATCAGTCTCATTGGTCTGCATTTGAAAAAAAGCCCGGGACATGGTCAGACCGAATATTATAAAGATAACGCAGTAGCATGCATTGAGAAAAATACCTACATTCGCGGCGCGCTCGGCGCGTTCCGGGTTTCCGCTTCCCAGATGTCGCGGGATGAGAGCATTTATGCCCACACCCGTTCCTACAGCGATTGCGATGATGACATTTTGCAGGGGAAAAGAAAGTGAAACCGCAGTCAAAGCATCTTCGCTGATCATAGCTACAAACATCGAGTCCACAACGTTGTAAAAAGCCTGTATGAACATGGAAATCATCATAGGCAGGGACATAGATATAAGCAGCCTGCCAATCGGCATGGTTCCCATTTTATTTTCCTGGCGGAACACTTCTGACATTTAAAACCATCCAATCAATCGGGAATATTGCAGTGACGTTAAAAAGTATCGAAAAGAATTAAAATTGGCGGTATAAGCCACTTTTGAAGAATATCATCAATCAGTGGGCATGTCAACGATAGTTGCGGCTTTTTACATAGTGTTTTGTATAGTGTACAATGATATGGTCTAAAAAAAGAAGAAGCTGACCCCTAACTGTGGTAAAATGGTAAGTGCTAACAAACCAATCACAGAAAGGGATAG
>JGI24712J26585_10002122_pt1 | contig 16481 bp, 14 predicted proteins | sample BioPla3DNA2_FD_26585 | JGI IMG/M metagenome (IMG submission 26585) | reverse complement strand
ACTGGGGAGAAATATATGTCCGTTATGCAAATCTGTAAATAAGAAAAACGTTAAGTTTTGCTCAAATTGTGGTGCTGAGTTAAATCCTCAAGATGAAGTGATGGGGGTATAAAGATGGCGGAGCTTAGATGGAATCCTCTTATAAATGACTGGGTAATGGTGGCTGGAAATAGGCAAAACAGACCCCAAATGCCTAAGGATTATTGCCCCTTTTGTCCTAGCTTTGGAAATGTACCTGAATATGATGTACTAAAATATGACAATGACTTTCCGGCACTTTCGCAAACACCTCCCACGCCCGACGATGTCGCAAATGACTTTTTTAAGGTAAAGCCGTCATACGGAAAATGTGAGGTAATTTTATATTCACCCGATCATTATGCCGGAGTGAAGGACCTTAGTCAAGAGCATTTAGAAAAGCTTGTCAGCTTGTGGCAGGAAAGATTTTTGGCTATTTCAAGTGACGAAAAAATTAAATTTGTATTCATTTTTGAAAATAGGGGAGATGTTGTAGGTGTAACTATGCCTCATCCCCATGGGCAAATTTATGGATACAGCTATTTGCCTAAAAAGCTTGAGCTTGAGATGGAAACCTTTAAAAATGCATACAAGAAAATCGGCGAAACATTAATATCACAAATGATAAGAGAAGAGAAAAAAGACGGAAGACGCATTATCTTTGAAAATGAAGATTTTATCGTTTTTCTCCCTTTTTTCAGCGAATATCCCTACGGAATTTATATAGCGGCAAAAAGACATATATTAAACATTTCACAATTTTCTGATAGAGAAAAGAAAAGCTTTGCTGATATTCTTAAAAAATCAGTAGGAACGCTTGACAGCTTGTTCGATAANGCATTTCCTTATATGATGTGTATGTATAATGCCCCCGTAAATCAAGCTGAAAGCATGGAATACTATCACTTTCATGTTGCTTTTTATCCCCCAATGAGAAGTGCTGATAAGCAGAAATTTAATGCCTCTAGTGAAACCGGTGCTTTTGCCCACTGCAACCCCACTTGCCCTGAGCTATGTGCCGAGGAATTAAGGCAAGCATATAATATTTTTTTAAATGCAGATAAAAATTAGCCTGTTACCTAAAAAATAATGAATTTTGCTAAGTTATTAAGTAAATGATATATGAAAAACATTTCGTTACACCATGTAATCATTTACATAATATTGAAAAAAGCATTGTTTTCAAAATATAGTTTAGAAGGTTTTTTATTTTTTAAGTTATTATAATCGTTGATTTGGTTAAATTGCATAAAAACAAAAATTAAATATGTTTAAAATATCAATTGAAATTCTCTTAAATTTAAGTTACAATTTAATTGGAATTAAATATATGTCCAAACTTATTTTTATGGAGGATTAAATATGAAAATTAAAAGGATTCTATCTTCTGCACTAGTAGCTGCATTAGCTGTTGGAACAATGGCTATTTCAGCTAGTGCGGCAAATAACAAGTTGGTAAGTACTACTGGTGATGATGGGAAAAATGGTGCTTTCCAGTTAGCTTCTGAAGCTTCTAAGAAAGACGGTACAAAAATGCACGTCGGCACAAATAAAGTAATTACGGATTATTTCGAAATTGCTATTGCTGATGTTGAAAAAATTGCTTCTGTTAAGATGGAAGTTAGCTATGACGATAAAAATGTTAGCGACGATAAGCCGGGTGGTTGGGCTAATGGTCAGTTCTATGCTTCTGGTACATCATGGGAGAGCAAGCATATTAATGCTACCGATGTAGAGGGCGATAGCTTTGTAGTTGAGCTGCCATTTACTCCTGCTTTAACTGAAGATGGTGCAGGCGTTATTTATGCTGTTGGTGCTGAAGAATATGGTGGAGGTTCTTATACCTTTAATGCTATTAAGTTCCTTGATAAAGATGGTAATGTAGTAACGCAGTACCCAGGCGAAGGNGCAAAAGCTCCTGANAAAACTGATGATACTAATACACCAGCAACTGATGATTCTTCTAATAAAGGCAAGGGTGATGAGGCTTCTGCTCCAACAGGTATTGAAAGTGTAGCTGCAGTGGCTGCAATAGCTTTGATTGCAGGCGGCGCTTTAGTTGCATCACGTAAAAGAAAGTAATAAGTAAATTATAAAAGCTTGCAGATTTTGTCTGCAAGCTTTTATAGAGAGATAGTTTGCCTATTGCACATACGTGAAACATATAGTGGCTTTAGCAAAATGAAATTCTGAAAAAAGATTTAATTTTTTTATACTTTGCCTTCTTTAAAAAGCACTTAATGCTAAGCATTAAGTGCTTTTTACTTTAAATAAATTCTAAGAAAACAGCTTTTCAAGCCTCTTCATAGCCTCTATTGTATTCTCCTTGCTGCCAAATGCAGTGAGTCTAAACCATCCATCACCATTTTTACCAAAGCCTGCACCCGGTGTACCCACTACTTGAATATTTTCTATTAGATAGTCAAATAATTCCCACGAATCCATATTATTAGGAGCTTTGAACCAAATATAAGGGGAATTATGCCCACCGGTGTATTTGATGCCAAGCTTATCAAAGGTTTCACGCATGATTTTTGCGTTTTCCATATAATATTCAATAGCTTGATTAGTCTGCTTTAAGCCTTCTTCAGTAAATACTGCCTCTGCTCCACGCTGAACAGGATAGGAAACGCCATTAAACTTACTGCCTTGACGTCTGCCCCATAGCTGAGCAACACTATGTGCTGAACCATCTTCCGCATAGACCATAAGCTCCTCAGGCACAACTGTGTAGCCACAACGTACACCGGTAAATCCAGCCTTTTTAGAAAGTGATGCTATTTCAATCGCACATTTCTTTGCCCCATCAATAGCATAAATACTTCTAGGGATTGATGGATCTGAAATAAACGCCTCGTAAGCTGTATCATAAATAATAATAGCTTTATTTTTCAATGCATAAGCCACCCATTTTTCAAGCTGCTCCTTTGTGTAAACAGAGCCTGTGGGATTGTTAGGTGAGCAAAGGTAAATAAGGTCTGCCTTAACATTTTCATCAGGCATGGCAGCAAATCCATTTTCCTCATTAGAATCAGCAAAGATTACTTTATTGCCATTCATAATATTAGTATCTACATAAACAGGATATGCAGGGTCAGTAATAAGAACTGTGTTTCCGTGTCCAAAAATATCAACTATATTACCACAGTCGCTCTTTGCACCGTCACTAATTCTGATAATATCTGCCGAAACATCAACGCCAAAGCTTTTATAATANTCACTGATTGCTTTTCTTAAAAATTCATACCCTGCACCACTATCTTCATATCCACGAAAAGTTTCTTTAACTGCCATTTCATCGCACGCTTTTTTCATAGCCTCTACAACTATTGGAGCAAGTGGCTGTGTGACATCGCCTATTCCCATACGGATAAGTGGTTTATCTGGATTTTGTTCAGCATAATTCTTTACTCTTTTGCCGATTTCAATAAAAAGATAATTCTTTTTCAAATTGAGAAAATTTTCATTTAATTTTGCCATTTGTAAAACCTCCATTTTCACTTTTGTTCCTTAATACTTTAACATTTTTTATTTTAAAAATCAAGTACCCTGATACCTAAAAATATAGACGGGCATCGAGTTTATTCCATAGGCTTAATATATGTTGTAAGTATGTTTTCAGCTATTTCTCTTTGTGAAACACGTAAATCCATAGCCTGCTTTTGAATATATCGGTGTGCATCCTTTTCGCTCATACGCAGATATTCCATAAGGCAGTATTTTGCTCTATCGACAAGCTTTATATCCTCGATTTTTTTATTAAGATTTTCATTTTCCTCTTTGAGCTTTTTAGCTTGAGTTTTTGCAAGGTTTGCAAACTTAACAGCTTGAATAAAGAGCATTTTGCTGAAAGGACGTGCAAGAACAAAAGCACCTGTAAAATTCAGCTTTGCCTGAATTTCTTCAGCCACATCACTCTTTGCTAAAACGACAATGCCGCCTTTTATTTTTTTATGCACCTCAGCTACAAAATTCATTCCATAATCGGTTTTAAGCGGGGTATAAACTATTAAAGAATCATATTTNCTCAAATCCATTTGTTTAATTTCTTTTTCATCAGTATAAATTACGTGTGAAATATTTTCTTCATCTAAAATAGATGAGATTTTTTGAGCCTTTTCTATTGAAGCTGCCGCTATGAGGATTTTCATATATTTCCCCCAAATCTGATTTGCCTTTTTATCTATATTGAGCTAAAACTTCATTTATAGCCGATTTTAAAGCATTCTTATTAGATTCCCATTTATCATAATTATAAAAATCTGCATACTCTTCATTATATTTTTCAGCAATATATTTATCAAGATCCATTGAAATACCTTTTACATCCTCAAAAACAGGCATAAATTTATCTGCATCTGAAAGCTCCTGCTTGAGATTGTACATTTTCTCGCTCCAGCTGCTGATAACTTTATATCCGTTAATATCTTCGTCAGAATTACTGCTTAGAGCGTTTTTCTTTTCAANCGCAATATTTTGTGGGTTTATTGTATATAATCTATTTAAAACAATCCAGTCGCTTGCTCCCTTAATATTTTTAGCACCCTTAGGTACAAGATAGCCTACGGGAATTGCCCTTATACTATACATTGGTGCAAGCTCACTAGTAGGATAAGGTACAAATTGCATATTAAAGTTTGATGTTCGCATTATTTTCTCGTATTCGGAAATTGGAAGGCTGTAAAAAACATTATCATTAGATATTCTTGCTTGTTTAAAGTCATATTTCTCACTAGAAATAAAATTGTTCTCAGTAATAATATCCAGCGTTTCTAAAGCTGCACCGATATGATTATTATCTATATTATTATTGATTTCATCTGCATTAAAGCTGATGATAGTTTCACCGGTTGATGCTAAGAAATCCTCATTTGAAAATTCTATTATACCCTTTGCATTTGGAATGTTTGCTTTAAATGTGTTTAATATGGTTAAAAAATTTTCCCAAGTCCAATTGCCATCTTTTAAAAGCTCATAAGGATTAGGGANNTTATAATCTTCAAAAATATCGGCATTATATACAAGCACATTNCCAAAATCATATTTATAAGGAACAAAATAAATACTATCCTTATATTTGTATTTATCTATAAGAGAAATTATATCTGTCCAAGCATCTGCATTTAAATCTATATAGTCATCTAGCTTTTCAAAATAATTATTGTAAATGCCATAGGGAAAGGCTTTTTCATTGTTGCTGATAATATCTGGGGATTCATCTAATTTTCTAAGAGTATCTAGCTCTTCATAAATATTATTATCAGTATATATTACATTGATTTTACCATTATAAAGCTCACGATATAAGGTAATTTTATCTATGTCGAGATTATTATCATCGTATGAGCATAAATAAGTTATTTCGCCAGAATTTATTTTTTTAGCTTCAATAGAATTATCTTCATAGTAAATTTTGTTTACTTGTGTGTATATATTATCCGACACATTATTGTCTTGTATATAATAGCAGCCGGAGGATAAAGTTATTAAAAAATATAGAAAAGCCGATTTTAAAAGCTTCTTAGTTCTCAAAACAATCCCTCCTCATGAATTTGTAAAAAATCTTTGCTTATAATAAGCTATAAATTTATTATAATATTTTCATATGTAATTGTAGCACAAATTCATGAAAAAAGTCAACTTTTAATATAGCAATAATCATATTAATATACTTAAGGCAATGTATGAGAAAATAAAATCAGTGTCTAGGCGATTTATTTCTTTAAAACATAATTATGAACATAAGTACAAAATAATATTAAGAAATTCTTTTCAAACTATATCTGAAAAACTAATAAATCAGCATAAATTTAAAGGTTTTTAAAAACTTTCACTAATGTTTCACCATTCTTTTAAAAAAATTATATAAAAACACTTGACATATTAAATAAAACATGATAAATTATTCTTAGCACTCAAGATAAAAGAGTGCTAACAAGTTTCTCACTAAAATAACAATGATGGCATAAAGAGTATAGAGTGGGGGTGTGATACTTGGAGCTGAGAACTTTGAAAATACTTGAGGCAGTTGTTGATGAGTTTATCCGAACGGGTGAACCTGTCGGCTCAAAGACTCTCACAAACAGACTTGATTTTAAAGTATCATCTGCCACCATACGAAATGAAATGGCACTGCTAGAGCAATTAGGCTTTTTAGAGCACCCGCATACTTCAGCAGGTAGAGTGCCAACCTTTAATGGGCTAAGACTTTATATTGATAAGCTGGTTTCACCACCTCCTCTTTCGATTGAAGAAAAGCATCTTGTAGATTCCATGATGGATAAATCCTTTTCTACTGAGCAGGAAGTAATACAAACAGCATCAAATGCATTAGCTGAAATTACACGTCATGCGTCTGTATATACTAAATCAAGCAATAACTTTTCAGTCATAGCAAAGGTTGAGGTCATTCCTACTGGACATAGATTATATGTTTTGCTAATGGTAACTTCCAGCGGAGAAGTTAAAAACAAAATGTGCAGGCTTGAATTTGATTTATCACCTGAGCAACTTGCTTTTTTTGCTAATTTNATGAATGATAATTTACAAGGCTTAAATGCTGAAAGCTTGTCAAACACTGATTTGCAAAAGCTGATTAGTGCNATGGGTGGGTATGTAATGACGCTTTCTCCGCTACTAAAGGCTGTGATTGAAATGTGGGATGAAATAAATGATAGTAAGCTTGGTGTTGCAGGTGAAAGCAATTTAATTACTTGTTCAGAATTTAGCCCTATGGAGGTCGCTAAATTTCTTGAAAGCAGAAAATCGCTATCTACCTTACTTGATAGGACTTTTTCAGGTATAAATGTGCTTTTTTCAAAAGAAAACGATACTTTTGTAATAAGTAATTCATCGCTTGTTGTTAAGGGCTTTGAAAAAAGCAATGCGAATGTCGGCGCTTTAGGTGTTTTAGGTCCAATGAGGCTAGATTACAAAAAGGTTATACCTTATATTGATTATTTTACTGATAAAGTAACCGATATTTTAACAAAAATAGATGATAACGACGCACAAATGAAGGAAAGCGAGGATTGAGCATGAGTAATAAAGATAATCACACAAAAAATGATAATGAAATTGTAGAGGAAAAGGAAGATGTAAAAAAAGATAATTCACAAAATGAACGTGCAGAAAATACTGCTGAAGATACTAACGATGTATTAAATCAAGAAATAAGCAAAAAAGAGCAGGAAATTGAAAGCTTGAATGACAGGCTGCTTAGAACTGTGGCTGAATATGATAATTATCGTAAACGCACNTCAAAGCAGCTAATAGAAAAGGAAAGTGAAGTAACTGCAAAAACAATAGGAGAGTTTTTACCTGTTGTNGANAATCTTGAAAGAGCTTGTGAAAATGCTTGCAGCGATGAAAAGTATAAGGAAGGCATAGATATGATACTTTCAGGATTTAAGGAAATACTCTCAAAGCTTGGTGTTGAAGAAATTGATACCGAGCAGGGCTTTGACCCTAATCTTCATCAGGCAGTACAGCAAATTGAAGCAGAGGGAAAACAGTCCGGTGAAATAGCGGCTGTTTTTCAAAAAGGATATAAGCTAGGTGAAAAAATCATTCGCTTTTCAGTTGTTGCTGTTGCAAAATAGTAAACAAACTTATAATGTAAATTGATTAATATGATAAACAATTGATTGGAGGAATCAACTATGGGAAAAATAATAGGTATTGACTTAGGTACAACAAACTCTTGCGTATCGGTTATAGAAGGTGGCGAGGCAGTAGTTATTACTAATGCTGAGGGAGCAAGGACTACACCTTCCGTTGTAGCTTTTACAAAAGAAGGAGAAAGACTAGTAGGACAGGTTGCAAAGCATCAGGCAGTAACAAACCCTGATAGGACAGTTATTTCCATTAAGCGTCATATGGGAAGCGACTATAAGGTAAGTGTTGATGATAAGAGGTATACACCTCAGGAAATATCAGCAATGATTTTGCAGAAAATGAAAGCAGATGCTGAAGCATATCTTGGCGAAAAGGTAACTGACGCTGTTATTACTGTTCCGGCATATTTTACCGATAGTCAGCGTCAAGCTACTAAGGATGCGGGACAAATTGCAGGGCTTAATGTACAAAGAATTATTAATGAGCCTACTGCTGCAGCCTTAGCATATGGAATTGATAAGGAAAATGATCAAAAGATTATGGTATATGACCTTGGTGGTGGTACTTTTGATGTTTCTATTATTGAAATAGGTGATGGAGTTCAAGAGGTTTTAGCTACTGCCGGCAACAATAATCTTGGCGGTGATGACTTTGACCAAAGAATTATTGACTTTTTGATTGCCGAATTTAAAAAGAGTAATGGAATAGACCTTAAAAATGATAAATTCGCTATGCAAAGGCTGAAGGAAGAGGCTGAAAAAGCAAAAATCGCTCTTTCTAGCACGCCTAATGTATCAATCAACATTCCTTATATTACTGCCGATGCAACAGGTCCTAAACACCTAAATGTTGATATGACAAGGGCTAAGTTTAATGAGCTTACTGCTGACCTTGTAGAGGCTACAATGGGACCCGTTAAACAGGCTATCAAGGATTCTGGATTGTCAATAAGTGAAATTGATAAGGTTTTACTAGTTGGTGGTTCTACAAGAATACCGGCAGTACAAGAGGCTGTTAAAAAACATATGAATAAAGATCCTTTCAAAGGAATTAACCCTGATGAATGTGTTGCTATGGGTGCAGCTATTCAAGGTGGCGTATTAAATAAGGAGATTACCGGCTTATTATTACTTGATGTTACACCTCTTTCTCTTGGTATTGAAACAGCAGGTGGTATTTGCACAAGGATGATTGAGAGAAATACAACTATTCCTACTAAAAAGTCTCAAATTTTTTCAACCTATTCTGATAATCAGCCAAGCGTTGAAATCAATGTTCTTCAAGGTGAACGTGAGTTTGCTAAGGATAATAAATCTCTTGGAAACTTTAGGCTTGATGGTATTGCACCAGCTCCTAGAGGTGTTCCTCAGATTGAAGTCACCTTTGATATAGATGCAAACGGTATTGTAAATGTATCTGCAAAGGATTTAGGAACAGGTAAAGAGCAGAAAATCTCTATTACAGCATCTTCAAATATGAGCAAGGATGACATTGACAAAGCTGTAAAAGAGGCAGAAGCTTTTGCAAATGAGGATAAAAAGAGAAAAGAAGAGGTTGAAGAAAGAAATGCAGCGGATCAGCTTGTATATCAGTCTGAAAAGGCTTTAGCTGATTTTGGAGATAAGGTTAGTGAAGATGAAAAGACAGCTGTAAATTCAAAAATCAATGACCTTAAGGAAGCTTTAAAGGGTACGGATATAGAAAAAATTAAGTCTACAAAAGCTGAGCTGGAAAAATCCTTCCATGAAATTGCTGCAAAGGCTTATCAAGCAGGTGCGGCACAAGGCGGTGCTGAAAACGCTGCTAATCCTTCATCCGAGAAAAAAGGCGATGATGATGTAATCGACGCTGATTTTACTGATGTAGATTAATACTTTATTTTTAATTAAATTAAGTCAAAGCTAGATTGTCATATTATATGGCAATCTAGTATTTTGAACTTATAAAGCATTTATATTAAATAATTGTAAACTTTTTTGTGTGAAAAAATTTTCACATGGTTTAGATTTATTTTTCAAATAAAAGTGTTATTATAAAATGATAGATAATATATAGTAAATTAGGGCGGGGCATATACTTTTGCTTTGCAACCTTTTATAAATGCGGTTTTTCGGAAGGAATGAAGGAAAATGGAGAAACGTGATTATTATGAAGTGCTGGGGCTAAGCAAAGGTGCCAGTGAGGATGATATAAAAAAGGCATACCGTAAGCTTGCTAAAAAGTACCACCCAGATATAAATCAGGACGATCCTGAGGCAGAGGCTAAGTTTAAAGAAATTAATGAGGCTAACGACGTTCTCTCTGACCCTGAAAAGCGTCGCAGATATGACCAGTTTGGGCATGCGGGTATTGACCCTAGCTATGGCGGCGGCGGTTCAGCAGGAGCAGGAGGCTTTGGCGGGTTTGGGGGCTTCGGTGGCTTTTCTATGGATTTTGACGATATATTTGACGGGCTTTTTGGGGGAGGAGGAAGAAGCAGGAATCCAAATTCTCCAAGAAGAGGCTCAGACATATCGATTAGGCTTGATATAAGCTTTATGGAGGCGTGTCACGGGGTTGAACATATTGTTGAAATAAATAGGATTGATGACTGTGATGCTTGCCATGGAACAGGTGCAGAGGCTGGTACTTCTCCAAAAACTTGTCCGACTTGTAATGGCGCCGGAAGAGTACGTGTACAAAGACCTACTATTTTAGGCACTATGACAACCACTCAGACTTGTTCTCGATGCGGAGGCAAGGGCAGAATAATTGAAAAGCCTTGTAATTCATGCCGTGGAACAGGAAAACAGCAAAACACTAAGAAAGTACGCATAAATATTCCTGCTGGTGTTGATGATGGGCAGGTATTTCCAATTCAGGGCGAAGGAAACTCCGGTTCTAACGGTGGGCCAAGAGGTGATTTAAATGTCAAGATTTCTGTGCGTAAGCATGAAATTTTCGAAAGAAAAGGCTTTGACATATGGTGTGAAGTACCTATCACATATACTCAAGCGGCCTTAGGAGATGAGCTTGTTGTACCTACAATAGATGGAAATGTTAAATATTCCGTTCCTGAAGGTACGCAGCCTGGCACTGTGTTTAGACTTCCTAACAGAGGTGTTAAGAGAAATCGCCGTGGAGATCGTGGCGACCAATATGTAAGAGTTAATATAGAAGTGCCTAGAAACTTGTCCAAGGCTCAAAAGCAATCCCTTAAAGCTTTTGAAGAAACATTAAATGAGAAAAATTATGAGAAGAAAAATTCTTTCTTTAATAAATTAAGAGATTATTTTACAAGCTAATTTAATTAATGCAAATAACAAACGAAAGTCGTTTGTTATTTGCATTTTTTGCTGCATTATAAATTAAAGCTTTTTTTTTAATTGGATTTATTTCCCGAAAATGCCACTAGACATTGCATGAGTGGTTAGCAGAGGTGCAGATGGCTAAAACCTTATCTATTGGCAATGCTTTATCATTCATCAGCAAAATGAACATAGCTTCCCAGCTGCAATGGGGCTTTTACAGCCACCGAAAGGCTGAGTAGTAAAATCATCAATATTATAATCTATTGCCACAATTTTATTTCTTATTTCGCATGAAGAAAACCTTTCGGTATAAGTTATTTGAAAGGCATTTCCACTATTACTTAACAATGGGGGTAAATCTCCGGCGTGCCAAGGGTGAGATTTCCAATGACAATTCCCACTGCCCCATGGTATTTGGAGGTGTCTTCCTATATTAGGATAAGAGTTTTTACATTGACACTTACATTCTCCCTCAAAAATATGAAAGCCTAGAATTCTATCACACGGAAGGTTTCTTATTTCAGTTGCTACATACGCTCCACATTTTCCTTGATATATTTCTACTGTTCCACATATACGAGGGTATTTGCAATTTCCCTCAATAATAGCAATAAGCTCAGGCGGACATTTAATCAGCTTTATAAATTCTATACAATTATCCATACTCATGACCACTTTCTATAAAATTATTTATCTTATAAAACATAAAAATAGCTTGCTTTAATAACTCTATTATTCATTATATGAAAAAAAATAAACGCTGTGCGTTTAATCACATTCCGTTGTGCCATAGTTATTGCTTTCCCAAGGCAAGTTAAGCACAACGGGTTAAACCCATTTTTGCATTTTAAATGCTTAGCTGTGCGTTTAATCATATTCCGTTGTGCCATAGTTATTGCTTTCCCAAGGCAAGCTAAGCACAACGGGTTAAACCATTTTTGCATTTTGAATGCTAAGCTGTGCGTTTAATCACATTCCGTTGTGCAATAGTTATGCACCACATTAAGGTTTTATAAAAAAAGCTACCATTAATATGGCAGCTATACTAAAGATAAACATCATGCATTGCACAATATCCACACGAACTATGGTGCAAAAGGTACATAAGACTTTGCCGACAAAGTAGACACAATTAATGAGGTGACTTTTTTAATTCTCTGATAACCTTTTGAGTGAGTGTTTTAACCATCAGTGTCCTATTTGCTTTTTTAATTCTATCTATTTCATATAAGTCACTAATCTTGCTATATCTCGCTGGCACTTCTGATAATCCGTATTCGGCTAAATTTTTCACACACCTATCACAGGCACATCTCTTAAATCTTGTTAGTACCTCAAGAGCTGTTTCTCGTGCTAAAATATCGATTGCATTTATATATTCAGAAGAATTATCTTTTTTATCATTCTCAAATTCAAGAATTTTTTGTTCTTCATTTTTATTATGTTCAAGCTTTTCAATTTCTTTTTTGGTATAAAGCTTAGCATTTTTATTTTCAGCTGAAATGTCATTATCATAGTTGTTATTTACAGATAACTTTGGATTAGGAGCGGAATTGCCATTAATCAATCTCATTACATGAGAAGTTTTATTAGTTTTATTAGATTTTATATTTTTGTTTTTATTAGGCATGATTTACCTCACTGGTTTTCTTTTTTGCTTTCCTGACTTTATACCTAAATATTCATTTACAAAAGCCCGATATTCACGCACTGATTTAGATTTTGGTGCATAATCTTGAATACATATTCCATGTGCAGGTGCTTCTGCAACAACAACACTTGAACTGATTTTTGTATCGAAAATCTTTGTGTTAAGCTGCTGTGCAATTAGCGTAGCAAGCTCCTCTACTTCCTTAGTAAGGATTAATCGAGGATTGTATTTATTAAGTAGAATTCCACGGATAATAAGCTTTGTATTATAGTATTTTTGCACTGCAAAGATGGTTTCCTTAAGCTGAGAGATACCCTGAAGGCTTAAAATTTCCGGCATCATAGGGATAATCAGCTCATCGGCACAAGCATATGCATTAATAGTAAGAATTGATAAAGCCGGTGGGGTATCTATAATTATAAAATCATAGCTTTCTGATATACCTACAAGCTTTTCTTTCAAAATAAACTCTCTGCCCACTGTATTTACCTCTAGCTCTACACCGGACAAGAGAATATTAGCTGATATTATATCGCAGATTTGTGTATGTTGTATGGCAGAATTAATATCAGCATTCCCTTTAAACACATCGTAAATTGTAAATTCAAAATCAGGTTCAGCATTAAGGCTAAAGCTAAGGTTGCCCTGAGGGTCTAAATCAATAGCTAAAACTTTGTATCCCTTTTCAGACAAGCCCCCTGCAAAAGCCGAGCAAGTTGCTGTTTTTCCTACTCCGCCCTTTTGATTTGTAAAAGTAATGACCTTTGCGATTTTACTCGCCCCCTAAAAATAATAATATTTTAGAATAAAATGTAATTCAATTCACAGTTTCGCAATAATTTTTATTCCTTTAAAAACGGTAGAAATTCTACCGTTTTTTATATTAATAATAATTATCGCTGCTTTCCGTATCAGACTCCACGTAAATATGATAGTTTGACTTTCCGTTTTTCTTAACAAAATACATAGCAGCATCAGCGTGTTTTATTAGCTCGGCAGCTGTTTCACCATGTTCAGGGCATATAGCTATTCCTATACTGCATAAAATATTTATCATTACTCCTGTTGATGCTCTGTATCCTGTGTAAAGCTTGTCTATTATTTCTTGACTTAAATATTCTATGTTATTTATATCATCTTTGTTGGTGATACACATAACATATTCATCACCGCCAAACCTACCTGCAAATCCATCTCTTCCCTCAACCTTGGAGCGTATGACATCGGATACATATTTTATGACCTCATCACCTACTGAATGTCCGTACCTATCATTAATAAATTTAAAGTCATCGAGATCAACAAAAAGCACAGCAACCTTATTCATACCACGTCTTTCAAGCTCCTTAACAAAAACACGCTCAAAGGTATTTCTATTATAAAGCTGTGATAAAAAGTCATAACTTGCACGCTCAGAAAGCTTAATTTCCATATTTTTCTCTTTGTCAATATCAGTAATTACGCCAATTACCCTTAGTATTTCTCCCAATCTATCTGTAACGCACTCTGCTCTAAGAGAAATCCATTCGTATTCGCCCGAACTTGCTTTTGCCTGATATTCATTACTAAAAGCGTTTTTATTTTTTATTAAAAGAGTCATATCACGCTTATATGTATCGGCAAACTCAGATTCCATTAACGAATCAATAAATCTACCGTTTTGAAGTGTTGCGTTTGTAATATCTATATCAAATCTGTTTTTAAAATTATCAGAAACATACATCATTTCCTTTTGAAAATCCCACTCAAACAAAATAGAATTTGAAATATCTGCCACTGTTTTGTGCCTTTCCTGACTTAGCGAAACTTCATCAAGCAGATTATTAAATGACTCGGAAATTGCCTTAAAATCATTTCTTGATTTTATATTAAACCTAATATCCTCGCCCTTTTCAGAGTGAAGAATGTCCTTCATTGTTTTAATCATAGAATTCATGGGCTTTGTGATTGATCTTACTACAATAAATCCTATTAATAAACATAAAATCAAGCATATTACTACAACTGATGAAGTATTGATTATTGCTGATTTTGAGTATTCATTAAGAGCTGATTTTGTCACAATTGCAGAAAGAATCCAATCGGGCGAAAATGTGAGTGGTCGATAATACAAATGATAGCTGCCCGCATCCTTTTCCGTCATGGATGTGTCATTTATGTCCTCGACTTTAAGCTCTTTGACATTATCCTTTATTCCTTTTTCGCTTATATCATCGTATTTTACTACTTGCTCATTAAAATTTATTATATTCCCGTTTTTATCAATAAGGGATATAAATCCATCCTTGGAAAACTCGGTATCGGACAAAACGTTCATTATATGGTTTGCTGATACTGCTTTCCATAAGTAACCAGAATCCTGAACCTTTACAGCAATATACAAAACATTTTCAGAATAATAATTTCCATCCGTCTGAAGGGGGGATATATATGCATCTTGATTAACATCATCTGTGAAGGCACTGAATACACTGGCTTCCTCTACATTTCCACTTATTGAAAAAAGAACATTACCTGAATTATCGGTGAAAATATAATCTAAAGCATCATTTCCAGACATATACTGACTTAAAGCGGTTTGAGCAGATTTTTTATCAGAAGTTACATTCTTGACAGCTTCTAATTCGCCCAAGCTTTTAAGCTCTTCCGTTGTACTTTCAAAATAATAGTTTACAGCTGAATATTTGCTCTTTACAGCTGCATTTGCTGCATCATCAGTTTTATTATGTGAGTAATTAACAAGGTTGGATATACTAAAGATAGCAACAACTATTAAGGGTATTACCGTGAAGATAAGTACAGATACAAGAAGTATGGTTTTAATTTTTATATTCATTAAATACCTCCAAGATTTTATATATGCTTATTAATATCAGTTTAATTTATGCTTATTTCTCAGCTCTCGCTCTTTTTGATAAATATATTTAGCAAGCGCTTCCTCATCCTTTGTTGTGTTTAGGATGAATTTGCAGCCTGCTCCGCATTTGTTGTCCATTTCTTCAACTCTCAATACTTCAGCAGTGACTTCTAATTTTTCAAAGCCCAAATCTATCCTTAATTTTATAACATCTGAAACATTAAGTTTTAATTCAGTGATAACATATACTCCGCCTACATTTATATCTCTTACGAATAACCTTTTTGAACGGTCATAGGTTTCAATTTCTCCATTGATGCACGAGCACATTAACCGAACCTCTTCATCTATCTTGATTTTTAGATAGTTTCGTCTTTCTTTCATGATTTTAGGAGAAACACTCATTAGCTCAATGTTTAACTGATATGGAGTAGATACGCTTACACGAGCATCGTATTTAAGTCTTTGTCTATGTACTGTGGTAAATATAATATTTAACTGAATGCCTATTTCAAGCTCAGGCAAATTTTTAGCTTTAATAATCACTATATAAGGATAGCTATCCTCTTTAATTGTAATTGCTTTTTTGCCAAATGTAGAGATAAAATTATTTTGCTTGTCAAATAAATCGATACTAATAATTTTATCCTTATCAGTCATAAAAGCTTCTCCTTTCTAAATAAAGGGAATTACCTATGACAAATTTCTGCCATAGGTTGATTAATTATAATAATTATGATATTATTTATATGTTGGGTAATTTTTTATTTCTGTCAACCACTAGTTTTAATATCAAATATATTATAGCGGCTATGAAAATGATAGAATTTAAAATATCACAAATTCCTATTTGCAGTCACATAATAGTCAGCCACATTATTATATTATAGTATACTATGATTTTTATAAAAAATCAAGCATTTTATAATAAACTTTCAGAAAATGTATAATATTTTTATACAAAATTAATAATACCTTTTTGTATAAAGTACACGTGAAAAATCAAAGTTATTCACAAATATTCAACTTTTAAATATTTTTAATATTA
>JGI24712J26585_10002119_pt1 | contig 16485 bp, 16 predicted proteins | sample BioPla3DNA2_FD_26585 | JGI IMG/M metagenome (IMG submission 26585) | reverse complement strand
CAGCCTCGGAACCTGAACTGGCGGCAGCCATGTCCGGCATTCAAAGCCATACCACATCCAACCCTAACTCAATAGCTCAAAAGGCAGCCTGTGCAGCACTTAGCGGGCCCCAGGAATGTGTTGAAGAAATGCGTAAGGAATTTGAAAAACGTAAAAATTATATGGTAGATCTTATTAAAGAGATACCATTAATCAATTGCATCGATCCAAAGGGAGCCTTTTACCTCTTTTTAAACATAGCAGAAACATTTAATAAAAAGTTCAGGGGTATCCCTGTAGAAAGCGGCAATAAGTTCGCTTCCCTGCTGCTGGAACACTACCTGGTAGCGCTTGTTCCTGGGGAAGCCTTTGGAGCGCCTGACTATGTACGCGTCTCTTATGCCACGTCCATGGAAAACATCTCCAGCGGGCTGGAGCGTATTAATTCTTTTCTTCGAGAACTTATATAATATTAAATTGCTTTTTATTCCATCTCTGAAAACAAAATTCCGTTTTTAGCGAAATTCTCTCGTTTCATTTCCCTGATAATTATATGCACGGTTTCGGGTTTGCAATTAAGGGTTTCGGATATCACATCCGTAACCCCTTTTATCATTTTTCTTTTTTGTTCAATGGTTCTACCTTCCAGCAATTCTATCTGAATAATAGGCATGAGAAAACCCCTTTCCAAAATTATTATTAATCAAGAAATACTAAAAACCCCTGAGCTGAACATCTTTTATATAATCCCTGCACTTATTAGCCAGTTTAGCCGCTCTTTCCCGATTAAAGGTTTTTACACTATTAAGGGAAGAATCAATCAACCCTTTACTGGGATGAAATTGCTGCAGAACATATTTTCGACACCCGTCGAGCTCCCTGGCAATCTCCAATACATCCTTCTCTTCTAAAAGTCCTGGAACAACTGTTGTCCGAAATTCATAATCCAGGGTACTGCTTCTCAGCAAATTAATCGTTTCTGCTATTGTCGAATAATATCCTTCTTTTCCGGTAATAAGCGGATATTTGTGCGGCGGCCCCTTGATATCTACAGCAATATAATCCAGTAGTTCTTTTTGTAAAAGAATGTCGATCTTTCGCGGGCTTGTCCCGTTGGTATCAAGTTTAACCTTAAATTTTTTCCTTTTCGCCCGTATTGTAAAATCCACCAGATCCTCTTGCAGGGTAGGTTCCCCTCCGGAAATACAGATCCCGTCCAGTAAAGGGCCTTTAATCGCAAGAAATTTAAATATCTCCACTTCCGGTACCGGTGGAAGGAAAGTCGGGTTAAGAACCAGATCTTTATTGTGGCAATAGCGGCAGCGAAGATTGCAACCCCCGACAAATATTGTTAAACATATCTCACCCGGGAAATCTATAAAACTGATCTTTTGAACACCTCTGATATCCAATCCTTTCTCACTCCACCCCAAGTACCTCCGTTAGAACCTGAGAATCTGTACTATAATTCATTTTCTTGCAACGGCTCCCTCTTCCAGAGAACAGCCCTGGCAAAAGTACGGCTGGTTTCCTTGATTACTACCTGAACTTCTTCGCCTACCAGCCCCCCCGCACCTTCAATGTCCAGGATATATCCGTGCAGTCTGGCAATACCATGCCCCGGATTTGAGCTATGGGGTTCTTCAACCGTAACCCGGTAAATGCCCCCCTCTTCAACAGGGAGGGCGTGCCTGGCAACCTCATGCAGCCGGCCTGACATCAAAATATTATATTTTTCTACATGAAGGTTATCCGAACCGCGTATAAATATATTTTTCCCGGTATCCGACTCCAGCTTCTTCAGGTAAAGCCCCCCGCTCCCGATAAGCAAAGCGGCAACCTCGCTGTTCGTCTCTATTAAAACCGCTTCTACCTCCCGGCGGTTTAATATTTTCCTTAATTCCCTCTCCACCTTGTTGCTAACTGCCTCAGGAGAGAGAACCTTCCCTTTGCCATGGCAATAGGAACACGGTTGCTGCATGGCAGCGGAAATACCCTGCCTGACCTTTTTCCTGGCGATTTCAACCAGCCCGAGAGAAGTAATGCCGAGAACCTGGCTCTTGGTACGATCCATATTCATCTTTTGCTTAAGCTTCTCCAGAACCTGTTGGCGGTGCTCCTGCGTATTCATATCAATAAAATCAACAATTATAATTCCGCCGATATCTCTTAAACGAATTTGCCTGGCGATCTCTTCAGCAGCCTCAAGGTTCGTTTTTAAAATTGTCTCCTCCAGATTGCTTTTTCCCGTGTATTTCCCGGTATTTACATCTATTACCGTCAGCGCTTCGGTATCATCAAAGACCAGATACCCTCCACACTTTAACCAAACCATACGGCTTATTGAACGTTCAATCTCCTCTTCAATATTAAAGCGTTCAAATACCGGTTCTTTTTTTTGGTAATAAATTACCCTGTTTATTAAATGCGGAGAGATGCAACCGATTATCTTCAGCACCTTGTGGTATTCCTGTTCGTCATCAATGATCAACTGGCTGATGCGATCATTAAACAGATCGCGTACTATGCGATAAACAAGGGCTATATCTTTATGCAGTAATACTGGTGATTTTTCTTTTTTATAAAGGTTTATTATCTTTTCCCAGAGCCTTAATAGAAACTGAAGATCATTACTGAGGCTTTCCTGATCAGCACCTTCGGCGGCCGTTCTTACAATTAAGCCCACCTCCGGAGGCCTTAACTCTTCCATTAATTTCCTAAGCCGTTCCCGTTCTTCCTGAGATTCAATTCGCCTTGATACGCCAACATAATTCAAACCCGGCATTAGAACCAGATAGCGCCCGGGCAGGGTAATATGTCCGGTTAGACGCGCTCCTTTGCTGCCAAAGGAGTCCTTCATAACCTGGACTAAAACTTCTTCCCCTGCATGCAAGAGCTGTTGGATGGTGGCTCTACCTTCCACCCTCTCCTCACCCCTGGGATGAGGGATGTCGTCGACATAAAAAAAGGCATTTCTTTCTTCACCAATATCCACAAAAGCCGCCTGCATACCGGGCAAAACATTCTCCACCCTGCCTTTGTAAATATTACCGACCAAACGTTGATGTAATGGCCGTTCAACATATAACTCCATAACTTTTCCATCTTCAAGCAAAGCAACTCTTGTCTGTTTATAATCACAATTGATAATAATTTTTTGATCCATAATAATACCTCATTCCAGATACTCCGAGGGGGATAGACCTTCCGGCGTTTTAAATCGGTTATTATACATAACAAATAAATCCTTCCGGAAGATTTTAATTTTTGTCCTGCCCCCGCTATCCCCCAACGGTAAGAGACTCATTATTTCCTGCGGCCGCGTTCCCCCTTTATTTCCGGTAGCCAGAAGCATGAAAAGTACTCCCTTTTCGCCTTCAAGTTTCTTCATACTCAAAAGGTAGATAAAAGGCCTGATATTAAGTGTTTTCTTATCTTTTTTGCCTTTACGCTCCAGCAATACTGTATCCGCGCTTATAATATCATGCAGAGCCTGTTCCAGATCAGGTGAAACAGGCGAAAAAAGAACCTTATAGAGGGCAGCCCCAACCGTTGCAGAAAGAGGAGGCCGATTCAGGTCAACCTGCCTTATTTTATGAACCTTTAGCCCGGCAGGAAGCTGCATATTTAAGGATTCACTGATTTTATCCGTTTCCCAGGGCTCTTTTAAATAAAGATCCAGATATTCATTTTCCCCTTCAATGCCAACTGCCAGCGGTGCAGCAAAAACAAATTTCGGCTGGGGATTATAGCCTTTACTGCAGGCAATTGGAATACCGGCACGCCTTGCGCTGCGGACAAAAGTTCGCAGCAGGTCCAGATGGGAGATAAATCTCAGATCTCCCCTCTTGGAAAAAGTTAAGAGATAGTGGTACATCCCGCTTCACCCACCTGAATAGGACAATTTTCCAGTCCGCAGCCTGCACATCCGTTTTTACGGCAATCGCCGGTATTTTTTTCTTCAAGGGCTTTTTTATATTCACTGATTAAAAAATGCTTCGATACTCCGGTCGAAATATGGTCCCAGGGCAGGGGAGCGGAAGTTTCAGGATGAAAATATGCATAATATTCCGGTTCTATCCCTTCTTTTTTAAACGCTTCTTCCCAGAGAGAAAAATCAAAACTGTCGCTCCAGGCATCCAACCGGCTTCCCATCCTGAAAGCTCTTTCCAAAACAGGGGCAAGACGCCTGTCTCCCCGGGCAAAAACAGCTTCAAGAAAGCTCATCCCGGCTTCATGCCAGGTGAAATCTACCCCTTTTACCCCCCTGAGGCTTTGGCGCAGCAATTCCTGGCGTTCCTTAATCAGTTTTAGATCGAGCTGTGGTTCCCACTGAAAGGGTGTATGAGGTTTGGGGACAAAAGTTGAAGCGCTGATAATTACTTTAAATGGGCGCCTTTTGCTTTTAACCGTTCTGCGCAACCCGCTTATTTTTCTTGCCAGCCCGGCTATTTCCCGGAGATCTTCTTCGGTTTCTGTGGGAAGACCAATCATAAAATAAAGCTTAATATGCGACCTCCCTGCTTTAACCGCCTGGGCTGCAGCCTCCAGGATTTCATCTTCAGTCACTTGCTTGTTAATCACATTTCTTAAGCGCTGTGAACCAGCCTCAGGAGCAAAAGTAACACCGCCTGTCCTGTTGCGCTGCACCTTATCCGCCAGTTTCAGGGCAAAAACATCTGCTCTCAGTGAAGGGAGGGACAAACTAACATCTTGTTGTTGAAATTGATCCTGAAGCTCATCAATCAGCTTTTCTATCTGCGAATAATCACTGCTGCTCAAAGAGGATAAGGACAGTTCCTCATAGCCTGTATTATCGATAATTGCACCTGCAAGCTCCTTTAATTTATTTAAAGAACGCTCACGAACAGGCCGGTAAGTAAAACCTGCCTGGCAAAAACGGCATCCCCTGGAACATCCCCGAAACAGCTCCAGGGTTGCCCGGTCGTGAACTACCTCCATGTAAGGCACAACAAAAGATTCAGGATAAAAGGCATTCTCCAGATCGACAACAGTCCTCTTTTCTATACATAAAGGGACGTTTTCTTTTAGAGGTCTCATATTGGAAAAATTTCCCTGGGAATATACAGGTTCATAAAAGCCAGGGACATATATCCCCGGGATTCGAGCAATTATTTCAAGAAAATCCTCCCTCTTGCCGCGGCCTTTATCTTTCCAGGAAGCATATTCACGGAGTATTTCCGGCAATACCTCCTCACCATCGCCAAGAACAAAAAAATCAAAAAAAGGTGCCAGGGGTTCAGGATTTAAAGCTGTCGGCCCGCCACCAAGGATAAAGGGATCAGCCTCTTTTCTCTCGGAGCTGTACAAAGGAATGCCGCCCAGATCGAGCATATTTAAAACAGCAGTATAACTCAACTCGTATTGCAAACTAAAACCCACGAGGTCAAAGTTTTGCAGAGCAGTATTGCTTTCAAGGCTGAAAAGAGGTAAATTTTCCCCCCTCAATATTTCTTCCATATCGGCACCGGGAGCAAAAACTCTTTCAGCATAAACATCAGGCAACCTGTTAGCCAGCGCATAGAGAATTTTTAGCCCGAGATGGGACATCCCTACCTCATATAAATCCGGAAAGGCCAGCGCCAAATGAACCTTAACCTGCCCGGGGTTTTTAAATACGGCATTTACTTCCTTCCCTAAATACCTGGCAGGTTTGCGAACTCTTTCCAGAAGGTCTCCTAAATAATGATTTGACAACCGGATTCAGCCTCATTTACAAATTTGTTCCTAATGTATATTCTAGCCCAAACCGCTTTTGATAAATCCCGATCATTGTAAACGTTTGCTTTAATATTCGTCACGAAAAAGGAAATTCCTGTTTGAATATAACTATTTCCGCAATGCTCCCTTCAAAGTAATATTCATACCTTTCTTTAGCGCAGCCTCTAATAACTGACTTTCCGTTAGTATATCCAGAGCACGGCATGTCCTGTTAAGGACTATTACCTGGTGATATCTGCCCGGTTTAAAATGTTTTAATACCTCAAGTAGCGTTGTATTCTCCAGAGCAACAAGCTGCTCGCTTTTTAAAACATAATTTTTTCGCAGTGCCTTTTCTTTGCGCAATAGATAGCGTAAAAAAGTATATATGGCTGTTTTTTGCTCACGCCCTGCAGCGTAGTATAGAAATATCCCCATCAAAGACAGCGAAAGATGCAAATAATCCTGGCAAGCCAGCAGCAGGCCAGCCACAAATAAAAGCGCTCCCAGCAGCTTGCCGCTGGATACTGTTAACTCCGTAGCCCTGTAAATTCCAATTTTCGGAGTTAATAAAGCCCTGAGAACCCGGCCTCCGTCGAGGGGGAGGCCGGGAAACAAGTTAAATGCAAAGAGAAAAAAATTTGCATTAAGTAAGAAATTTATCAAGGAACGATCAAGAAAAAGAGAGAATTTGTACAGGCCTTGGCTATAGTTTAACAAAAAAATAAAAACGACGAGATTGAACAGCGGCCCCACCCCGGCAACAATTAACTCTTTTTTGGGATGAAGCTCAAGGGGGTTTGCCAGATAACCTGCCCCCCCGAAGGGCAACAGTTCGATTCTATGAATATTTAACCCATATGCCCTGGCGGCAAGGGTATGCGTCAATTCATGGCCTAAAACAAGAACAAAAAGAAAAAGGGTTTGAACCGGAAACCCCGCTAAAATCCAAAGAAAAATAAAAAGCAAAAAATAGGGGTGAACTGAAATCTCCAGCCGTTTAAATTTTACCACGCTCCAGCCCAAAACAAAACCCCTTTCCCCACAGTTCTTTCTCCATCATTCTTCTATAATCAAAGGAAGGGGGTCAACAGGTTCACCCTTTTCCCTTACCTCAAAATATAGTGACGACCTGCCCTCCCGAGGATTGGGCTTGATTTCGGCAATAACCTGCCCCTGTTTTACTTCATCACCTTCCTGAACAAAAACTTGGCTGAGGTATCCATAACACGTCTCCATTCCACCGGGATGTCCCAGCAACAGGTAAAACTTGTAGTAGGGGTGCTCATTTATTTCTTTTACATATCCCGCAGCCGAAGCTCTGACCTGCTTATTCCCGGGAGCGCTCATGACCAGGCCGTAGCACATTTCTTCCCTCTGCAAATCCGGGTTAAAATTTATACCAAAAGACTTCTCCAATTCTCCTTCAAAAGGTGTAATAAAACCGGGTTTGACTTCATTGCTACCGTCAGGTGCTATGACAGCGGTGGTAAGACCTGATTCCGGATCCCCTTCCCACAGGCCCCGGATTACCGGCAACGCCTCCCGGCCAATCTCAACAAAATCCATCTGCCATGTTGTAATATACTGGATTTTTTCCATAACCGCTGCCGAAAAAGGCAGTTTTATTAAAGAAAAAAGAAAGATAATTATTACCGTTAATACTGCCAGAGTTATCTTAAAAAGCAAAAAACTGTGCATATTTCTTAAAAAAGAAACTGGAAAGGATTCAAATAATGAGAGATTATTTCTTTCTATATCATCAGAAAACCATCTGTCCCGCTCCTTTTCATGAGAATATTCCTCTAAACGGTTTCTCAGATCAGAAGAAGGGACATTTCTTCTTTTTTTATTCAAGAACATCTTTGTACCCTCCCAGGATAGCACTGCATGTACATATATATTCCCGGGGGTATCAATTTATGCTAAAATTGAATCTTATGCCGCCGCATGCCTACATTGAGTACGATCCCAATGGAGAGCATATTTACGACCATGGCATTGCTCCCGTAACTCATAAAAGGAAGCGGTATTCCGGTAACCGGCATAATGCTTAAAGTCATACCGATATTCACCAGTATCTGAAATACCAGCATGACAGCAACACCGATACAAATATAAGCCCCGAAGGTGTCCTTGGAATAAGTACCGATTTTAAGTATCTGGTAGATGAGAAGGAAATATAAAAACAGCAGGACAACAGCCCCTAAAAAACCAAGCTCCTCACCCAGTACAGAAAAAATAAAATCCGTGTAAGGTTCGGGTAAAAACCGTAAACCTGCCTGCGTACCTTGATAAATGCCCTTACCGGTCAACCCCCCGGATCCAATCGCGATCATCGACTGCTTAAGCTGATAACCGTATCCCAGCGGATCAAGCTCGGGATTAAAAAAAACCACAAGACGCATTTTTTGGTAAGGCAAAAGCCGGGGCCACAAAAAAGGTAGAAGAGCAAGGCCGGCGCATATCACAGGTAATAAATACCTCCAGGATACCCCTGCAAAATATAGCATACCAAAAAAAATAACAATAAATACCAATGCCGTCCCCAGATCAGGCTGCAAAAAAATCAAGATCATCGGGACTATCACGTGTGAAAAAAAACCCAGCACGCTGGGAAAGCTATTCAGTTTATCTTCATAATCCAGCAGCAGGGCAGCAAGGGTGATAATAATAATGAATTTCGATAACTCCGACGGCTGGAAATCGAAAACGATTAAATCTATCCAGCGATAGGCCCCTCCACCGTCCTTGCCTATAAAAAGAACCAGGCCCAAAAAAACCAGATTACAGGCATATAAATACCATGACCAGCGATAAAAATTTATGTAATCGATACAAATAACAACGATCAGCGCGGTTATTCCCAGAGACATTCCGATTATCTGCTTCCTGACATAATAAAAAGAATCATCTAAACCCATACCCTGCGTTGCGGAGCTGATAACCAGCAGGCCATAAAGGCAAAGGATAAACATTATGATCAGAAGCTGATAATTTAAATTCTTTAAAAGGCGGCGATCAATCATTCAGAATAACTTCCTTCCTGGAACTATCAAAAGGCGTATTACCCTCCAGGCCACCAAAATAGTGCTCCACAATTTTACGGACAATTGGAATCGATGTGCTTCCGCTTGATTCTCCATGCTTTATAATAACAGCAAAGGCAATTTCAGGGTCCTCCAGCGGGGCGTAACCCGCAAAAAGGCTGTGTGAGGGAATAGCGCCATCCTTGCCGACAACCTGTGCTGTACCTGTTTTTCCGGCTACCCACACCGGCAAATCCGCCAGGAGAACACCCGTTCCCCCGGGCCGCGTAACCAGGGACATTCCTTCCCGGATTATTTCCCAGCTGGTATCTTTCGCTTCCATGTAAGAGAGAACCTCGGGTTCAGCTATCATTACTGTGGAACCCTCACTGTCAACAACCTTTTCTACCAGATAAGGGCGGTAGTGGATACCGCCATTGGCGATCATAGCAACATAATTAGCCAACTGCAGCGGCGTTATACTATGGAAACTCTGACCAATGGACGCATCCATCGTCTCAGCGGGATACCAGGGCTCATTCTGATACAGCTTGCTCTTAAATTCCCGGCTGGCCACAATGCCGCTTTTTTCGCCAAAGATATCTTTTAAACCCACCACACTGCCAAAACCAAACTGACGAGAATAATATGCTAAAGTGTCGATCCCCTGGCGCAGGCCCATTTCATAAAAAAAAATGTTGCAGGATCTTTGTATAGCCTCCAGGATATTCAGTGATCCGTGGGCACGTCCATGATAACAGGATTTGGTTGCCCCGTAGCGCGTCACTGTTCCACCACAGTAAACCCGTTCAGTTTTTGAAATGAGGCCGCTTTCGAGTGCGCCCATTGCTGTTACCATTTTAAAAGTTGAACCAACGGGATAATGTTCCTCTATTGCTTTGTTAACAAGAGGTCGATAGGGATTATCCACAAGCTGGGGAAAATCCAGGCGAAAAGTGTTTAGATCATAGGAGGGAATACTGGCCATAGCGAGTATTCGTCCGCAGCGGGGATCAAGGACCACCGCTGCAGCCTCACCCGCGTACTGGTTCCCTTCAGATTGCAAACCCTCAATCACTTCTACAAGCGATTGCTCAATCACTTGTTGCAGCTTCAGGTCCAGCGTTATAAATAGATTGTTTCCCGGGACGGGCTCCACCCTTTCAAACTCCCTGATGGCCTGGCCTGTAGAATTAACTTCCACCTGCACACCGCCGTCTTTTCCTCTTAGAAAAGGTTCCCAGGCCAGCTCAAGCCCCGACTGTCCTACCAGTTCTCCGGGTTGGTACTCATATCCCAGCTCAGCCCAGTATTCCTTAATCCAGTCCTGCACAGTCCCCTCCCCCATATAGCCGAGTATATGGGAGGCGCTACATCCATAATTATAGTTCCGAATAGGTTGGACCTCAATCAGAACGCCGGGAAGTTCCAAGCGCCTTTCTGCTATTTTTGATACTATTTCAATATCAACGTCTGCCTTTAATCTCACCGGCAGGTAACGGCGGTAATTCTGCAGTTCAATTTTTTCATTTATTTCCTGCTCGTCCATTTCAAGCAGCCTTGAAAGGTAGGAGATCGTTTCATCGCTGTAACCGCTGCCGAGATCAACCAGCGATACAGTAAAGCCGGGCCTGTTTGTAACCAGCTGCTCTCCTTTTCTATCATAGATCTCCCCCCGGGGGGCAGTAACAGGCATAATTCTCAAACGGTTGTTTTCAGCCCTGTTCCAGTAATAATCATACCTGATTATCTGCAGGTAAGCCAATCTGGAAGATAGAATAATAAATATTAAAACTACAAGGGTGATGAAAACCCTGATTCTTCTTAGCATTGCTTTGCTCATCCGTCTCAACCTTTATAACATAAGTGTCATATGAATTATTTTAGCTTGAATTATTTAAAGGAGGGATAAAAGAATTGCTTTTGTTCGGCCCGGTAAAACAATGGATACAGAAACAGCGTTAAAATAAAATGATAGATAGCTTTTGGGAGAAACAACTTTTCCAGGGAATAATAGAACCCGGTTTCAATACCCCAAAAAAAATCTGAGAGGAAAAAAACGATAATCTCATGAAGAAAGGTTGCAAAAAACACTGTTATCATGGGCCCTATGATCTGATCCCGGTATATTTCCCTGGATGCCGCTCCAGCCAGGATAGCAACAAGCATCTTCGACAGTGTAAAAAAACCAATGGCGGGTCCAAAGAATAAATCCTGAAAGAGGCCGGCAATTAACCCTACTATAAGTCCCCTGTTTTCACCCCAGAGAAATACAAGGCAGATTACCGCTATCAGCAGCAAATCGGGAATGATGCCCCCATCAAGAAATAATGACAGAAAAGAACCCTGTAAGACAATGATAATAATAAAGATGAAGATCACAATAAGGTAAGGAACGGCATGTGATTTATTATTCAGGTAAGCTCCCTCCAAAATATTATTATTAAGCAGGTTTAATAAAACTACCGTTGTACAACCCGGTAAAAGGGATTATGTTCCGGATAATATTTCGCCTTCATCATCTTCCCCGTCTTCTCCCCCATTTTCTGCTTCATCTGTTTCTACTTCTGTTTCATTATCCGGTTCATCTTCTGGTCCACCGGATATTTCATTATTATATTCAATAACGATAAACACCTCTTCAAGGCGGTTAAAATTAACGGCCGGCTCAACAAGCGCCTGCTGCAGCAAACCGTACTGATCCTTTTCAACTTCTGTTACATGACCTATAACCAGCCCCCTGGGGAATACGTCCCCCAGGCCTGAGGATATAATAACATCACCTTTCTGGATATTAGCATCCGGGGGTAAATTTACCATCCTTAGAAATTCGCTTTTCTCGGGATATCCCTCTACTATACCTATAGAGCCGGGCTCCCTGGAACGCTGGACAAGCGCACTTACCGCCCGGCGCGAATCCGTCAGCATTAAAACCTGGGAAGAGTTTTTGGAAGCATAATATATACTTCCAACCAGCCCCTGGGAAGTAACAACAGCCATATCTTTTTTTACGCCATCGTCATAGCCTTTGTTAATGGTGATTGTCTCAAACCAGTAGCTGGGATCCCTTGCTATAACCTCTGCAGGTAAAAGAGAGTATTCTACACTGCTTTCAAAACCGAGCATTTCTCTTAAACGGTGGTTTTCTTTTTGCAGTTCCAGTAATTTATAGCTCAGGTTATCCCTTTCGGCAATCTTTTCCCTGAGCATCTCGTTTTCTGCCAGAACCCTTTCATAGTCAAACATCCCCTGAAAAAAACAATAAGTTTTCCGGCCGATCCTAGAAAAAAACCCCTGCACTGGTGATAGACCTGTTAACAATAGATCTTCTGCAAAGGTATAGTGAGAACGAAATACTCCTGTATAATAGATCATGGAAAGCAATACAATGACTAACCCTAATAATCCTATCACCTTCCGGGTAGTTTGATTCAACCCCAACACCCTTACATTAATTTATCTAAAAAGACCTCTTCGGAGTAACGGATACTCTTTTCAGAAGTTCTATAGCTGTCAATGCTTTACCCGTTCCAAGAACNACGCAATCAAGAGGATTTTCAGCCAGGTATACCGGCATACCTGTTTCCTTAATAATNAGTTTGTCCAATCCTTTTAGCAGAGCGCCTCCGCCGGTCATTACGATACCTTTCTCCATAATATCTGCAGCCAGCTCCGGAGGGGTCCTTTCCAATGTAATTTTGATCGTATCCAGGATAGCTGATACCGGCTCCATCAGCGCAGATTGAATCTCCCAGGAACTAATGCTTAATATCTTCGGCAAACCGTTCACCAGGTCTCTTCCCCGGATCTCAAGGCTTTCTTCTTCATCAAGCCGGCATGCAGAACCTATTCTTATTTTTACTTCCTCTGCGGTGCGTTCGCCAATCATCAAATTGTAGGTTTTTTTAATATAATTGATTATTGCTTCATCCATCTCGTCCCCACCGACACGGATTGACTGGCTGTTCACGATACCCCCCAGAGATATTACCGCAACTTCCGAAGTACCTCCGCCTACATCTACGATCATACTCCCTGTTGGTTCTTCAACAGGCAGGCCTGCTCCAATAGCAGCGGCCATCGGTTCTTCAATTAGAAAAGCCTCTTTTGCACCGGCCTGCTTGGTAGCATCCAATACCGCTCTTTTCTCCACTTCCGTTACACCTGAAGGAACGCAAACTACGACTTGAGGCAGAAAAAGCGCCCTCCGGCGGTAAGATTTTGCGATAAAATGACGCAACATGATTTGTGTTACGTCAAAATCAGCAATAACCCCGTCTTTCATGGGTCTGATAGCTATAATATTGCCGGGTGTACGCCCGATCATCCTTTTTGCCTCTTCCCCTACAGAAAGAATGGCGCCCGTATCCCTGCGTATGGCCACAACAGAAGGTTCACGCAACACAATCCCTTTGCCCTTGACATATACCAAAGTATTGGCGGTACCCAGATCTATGCCAATATTCCTGGAAAACAAACCTGCAAGAAATGCCATGTATGGCTTTCCCCTTTCTTTTCACCATTTTTTGCCCTGTAGAATTATATCAAACCTTATAAAGCTGGCACAAGATGATATATTTTCTTCTATTGGCACATTATACCATAATTTATCAAAAAAAGCTAAAGAAAGCCTTTTTGCTTAAAACTCAAGTATCTGCCCTCTCCGATGATAATATGGTCCAGCACATTAATACCGAGTATTTTGCCCGCTTCGGCCACTCTTTTGGTGACCTCCATATCTTCACGACTTGGGGAAGGATCCCCGCTGGGATGGTTATGTACCAAAATTACCGCAGCTGCACTTTTTTTTACTGCAAGGTGATAAATTTCTCGAGGATGTACAATAGAGGAATTAAGGCTTCCGATAGAAATATCCTCAATAGAAATAATCTGGTTTTTTGTATTCAGCAGAATTACTTTAAAATATTCTTTATGATAATAGCGCATCTCCTCCATTAAAAAATTTGCCACTTCCTGAGGAGAGCCCAAGGATAGACTTGCTGGCCGCAGCGCGGAGGCCATACGCCTGCCAAGTTCAAGAGCAGCTTTTATTTGCACAGCTTTCGCCAGGCCTATCCCTTTGATTTCCTGCAGTTCTTCCAGGGTATAATCAGGCAGGAAGCGCAACCCGCCTGCTTGAGATATAATTCTTTCCGCCAGTTGTATTGCTGTCGTTTCATGATAGCCTGTCCTAAGCAAAATTGCAAGTAACTCTGCATTGGAAAGTTTTTCAGCCCCCTGTTCCTTCATTTTTTCCCGGGGCTGTTCTTCTAAAGGCAATTCTTTTATCGTAATTTTCTTTTCCGCTTTAATCCCCTCCTACCAGACAGATATATTCCATTCTTTTAACATCTGAACAACCCTGAAAAGGGGTAAGCCGACGACATTAAAAAAACATCCCTGTACTTTTTCAACAAAAACAGCACCCTTGCCCTGGATGGCATAGACAGCCTTATCATACGGCTCTTTTGAAGCTGTATATGCCCTAATCTCTTCTTCTTCTATCTTACGCATCCAGACAAGCGTTTCCTCCCTGGATACAGTCTCACGTCCCCCTTTGGTTAGGGCAACAGCGGTTGCCACCCTGTGAACCCTGCCGCTTAAAAGCCGCAGCATCTCTTGGGCTTCAACCTCATCCTTCGGTTTACCGAGCACCCGATTCTCGCAAATTACTACCGTATCGGCACCCAGGATGAGATTGTGGGGATATTCTGCAGATACACTCTTTGCCTTGGCCAGGGCGATAGCTTCCAGCGCGTTTTCTTCAGTTATTTCGGGCTCATCATAACGGTTCTTTACCACCTTAAAGGGGATACCTATTTGTTTTAATAATTGGGCACGCCGCGGCGATGCAGAAGCCAAAATCAATTGCTCCAATATAAAACCTCCGCAGGAAAAATTAATCAAATCGGGTAGAGAGCGTTCAACCCCGGGAACCGGCAGCTTTGCCGGAAGGAACCCCTAAATTGCCGGAAATATTTATTGAACTGTCGATCCTCAGGCCCGCATGACCGGCGGCTTTTTCCAGATAAATTGCCGCCAGACCTGTAAAAAAACCTGTCGGGACTGCCAGCAGAAGCAAAAACGGCAGATAACCCCTGAATAATAAAAAGTTCTGAACCAGCAGCGCAGCCAGCGCCAGCTGAACAATATTGAAGGTAACCGCTCCCGCCAAACTGACAGAGATCAAGGATATCTTACGCCTGTAATACGGATACATAAACAGGCTCATCACAAGTGAACTCGTCAGGGCACCGCAAAAACTCAGATAAAAACCAAAACCCATGAAATTTCCAATGATAAGGCTGCCGACAATGCTGCGCAGGGAAGCGACGGCAAGGCCGCCCCGGCAACCGTAAAAAACAATAGCCAGCAGGGTAATTATATTGGCCAGGCCGAGTTTGGCTCCCGGGACGGGAATGGGGACAGGAATAGCCGCCTCAACCGTATGCACAGCTATTGCAAAAGCTACCAGCAAAGCCATATAAACCATTTTAAACGTTTTACTGCGTTTCAAAAACCCCACCCCTTAATTGCAGATAGCTTCTGTGGATAATTTAATCCACGATTTTCAGGTCATCTGCCAAACCCGAACTTGCGTATATTTTTCCCTGTTTATCTATAATAACCCCTTCTACGCCGTCAAGCCTTTCCAGCAATTCCATTCCGTCCTCCAGGCCTAAAACAAAGACAGCTGTTGATAGAGCATCAGCCGTAATTGTATCGGGAGCCAGTATGCTAACACTTGAAACACCGGTAGCGGGATACCCTGTTTTAGGATCGATGATATGGTGATATTTTTCCCCGCCGGCCTCAAAAAAACGCTGATAATCGCCTGAAGTCGCTATACTGCCTTCTTCAACATCCAAAACAGCTGTCAATTTTTTTGATTCAAGCGGATCCTGGATAGCTATTCTCCACATTTCGCCGGAAGGTTTCTTGCCGGCAATACTAATATCGCCTCCGGCATTAATAAATAACGCTGAAGCGGAAGAATCATCCGCAATTTTTAGACCCCGATCGACAATATATCCTTTAGCAATGCCTCCCAGATCTATTTTCATTCCTGGTTGGGGCAAAAAAACAGTAGAAGAAGCCTCGTCGATCTCAACCTCCCTGTAGTTAACCAGCGGCAGAACTTCTTCGAGATCATTTTGGGCAGGGACGCCGTACTCGCCCGTTCCAAAACCCCATAAATCAAGAAGGGGCGCCACCGTAGGATCAAATGCTCCACCCGACATCTCTGCTACCTCAAGCGCCTTCTGTAATACAAAAACCGTTTCAGGGCTGACTTTTACAGCTTCCTGGCCGGCAGCTTTATTGATACGCTCAATATCGCTGCCGGTTATATGGCTGCTGAAAATGCTTTCCAGCAGTTTCATCTCCGTTTCAATTTCATTTGCAAGATTAACATACTGCTTATTACTCATGCCATTTCCCAAAATAGTAATATCCACTTTGGTATCCATTAAAAAAACTGTTTTTTCATATTTATCCTCATCTGAGCAGCCCACTATATTAAATATAAATAGTAACATTAATAGTAGAATAACTGCCGTTTTCAGGGAAAATTTCATTATTAACCCCTTTCAATGCTCTTATCGGTCTTTACATGGTCTTTATACATAGTAGCATTTTTACCTTTGTTAATCAAGGTAAAAGAAAGGGGACTGCGACAGGGGACGGTTCTCGCTGTCGCACTATTTGCGACAGCGAGAACCGTCCCCTGTCGCATTAACGGGGCGGTAATAATGAC
>JGI24712J26585_10002118_pt1 | contig 16485 bp, 10 predicted proteins | sample BioPla3DNA2_FD_26585 | JGI IMG/M metagenome (IMG submission 26585) | reverse complement strand
ACTCAGGTTGAATGTCGTGAGGCATCGACCGGTGCGATTACTGCACGTGTTACAGGTGGCATACCTAATTCATCAGGCCAGTACAGACTGATTCTTTCAGGTGGCCCTGCCGGAACATCAAGGGAGGAGTATGTTAATGCCGGTGTTGATTTTGTATTTGATAATTTACCTGCCGGAACTTACAGTCTTAGGGTAATAGATGATAGCAATCCTTTAAGGGTGGCATACAATGAAAGCGATCTTCAGGCAATGTTTGGTGACGAGAGCTTTAGCGTTGGTGATGACTGTTCAGTTCTTGTTTCAGGTCTTTTAGTACATCAACCAGAGGCTTCAGTTACCCTGAGTGTGGTCTCCGGTATGGAAGAGCTTTGCGAAGGCGAAGCACCACACCTACAAGTATCTGTTAGCGGATGGAACTTTGCCGACGGAAATCTGCTGATAACTCTAAGTAATGGCGAAAGCTTCACTCTGAATAGTGCTACTCAAGAACTTATTCTGACGATATTGCCTGTTGATGAGGTAACAAACTATAGCATAGTTAGCGTTGCTGATGCTAATGATCCTATGTGTATTAAGGGTGTAGGTGTTGGTGTGGCAACTGTTACAACGTATAAACGCCCTGCTGCCTCAATATCNGGCCAGCTTTCTATCTGTGAGGGAGAAAGTGCGGCTCTCAGAATAGATCTTACTGGTGCCGCTCCATGGACTATCAGCTATAGTGACGGAGTGAATAGCTATTGGGTCAATAATATAACTGCTTCTCCATACTACCTTGATGTAAGTCCTTCAGTCAGCACAAACTACAGTCTGGTGTCCGTATCTGATTCCCGTTGCACTGGTAGTGTGAGCGGATCAGCAAGTGTTACAATCCCGATAACCAGTGTGGTCAGCATTGTAAATCCCGGAGCACGTAATCTGTGTCAAGGGCAATCTTCTGTTGTTGAGATCAGTTTTGCTCCTGACGATAATGGCCCATGGCAGTTGTATTACAGCGAGCAGCCTTTGGTAACCGGTGTACCTTCGGGAAGTCCGGTGACCAGAAATGTGACTGTAACTGATGCCATGTTTAATGCTTCAGGCAACTATGAGATACATGTCACACCTGATCAAAGCGTAAGGATAAAGATTGAAAATGTAATTTCTGGTGGATGTGAGGGTAAGGTTTCTGGTATGCCTGTTGACCTAATCGTGAGTTATCTTCCTCCACAGCCTGGGGTAATAGAGGGACCTGGTGTCGTATGTCAGGGAGGAACTGCAACATATTCGATTCCGGCTATTAGTGGAGTATCTCATTATGTATGGACTCTGCCTGATGGTAGTGTGGTAACTGGAGGCAGACAGCTTACTGTAAGTTATGGAGTAGATGCCCAGAGTGGACGTCTCTCAGTTTATGCAGTTAATTCATGCGGTGACGGTCCTGTTCAGTACCTTGACATTACTGTAGAGCCGCTACCCGATGCAAATGCAGGAATAATAATTGGTCCTGAGGATATCTGTCAGGACAGTAAGGGTGTTGTGTTTACAGTAAGTGGTATTAGGTATGCTGATAGCTATATCTGGGAAGTTCCGGCTACATGGGTAGTAACAGGACAGGGAACTGACAGGATTACTGTTGATCTTCCAGATGATCTAGAATACTTCAATGGCTATATAAAGGTTATTGCACGCAATAATTGTGGAGATGCAGTTGTGGTGCCAGAGAAGGCTGTTTATGTACGACCTCTGCCTGTTGCAGATGCCGGTCCGGATCAACCGGGACTGTGCAGTGATGTCGTAACTTTAGGAGCAACTCCATTGACTACAGCTCAGGTGGCAGCAGGCTATTCTGCCCGATGGATGAGCCTTCCTGTTTCTGGATCGGCTGATGAGATAACTGATATAGGAAATCCAAATGTTACAGTTACCGGCCTTACAAAAGGTGATGTTACTTTCAGATGGATAGTAACAAGTCCATTTGGTTGCGAAAGCTATGACGATGTAACCGTACGCAACAATACCCTTAATGTAAGTGCATATTCTGCAAGTGGTACGGTTTGCGAGGGAGTTGTGATGCTGCATGGTACACCTACCTCTACAGGTATAACTGGTCAGTGGACCGTAGTATATCCAGCCGGATCTACTGCTCAGTTTGATAATGCCTCATTAGCTACTGTGCTGGTAACTAATATGCCAGTTGGTGAAAACCGATTTAGGTGGTCTTTGACACAAAACGGCTGTACTAGTTATGCGGAAGTTACCGTAATTAACAGTCAGCCTGCAGATGCAGAGATTAGTGGACCACAGGTAATTTCCAACTGTGGTGAAGATATTGAGGTAAGAGCTGTTGAACCTCTTCCTGGATGGGGCTTAGGTAGGTGGAGTGTGGTAAACGGTTATGCAGAAATTGACTCTCCAACAAGTGCTGTAACCATGGTACGTAATATTTCCATGGGCGAGGTTGTACTCGAATGGAGGGTAAACAACGGGTTGTGCAGCGATGCTGCATACCTGACAATCAGAAATAACAAACTTGTTGTGGATGCTGGTTCTGATCAGGAAATCTGCAGTCCGTCAACTGTACTTGATGCATCTGAATTGCCATCAATACCTGGAGTCACTGGTTCATGGAGCTTTGTTACTGGCAGCGGAGGCTTTGTCAATGCTGGTAATCCAAAGACTACTGTAAATAATCTGTCACGTGGTGAAATTGTACTAAGGTGGACTGTAAATAACAATGGATGCCTAAGCTTTGATGATGTAAGGATAGTGAATAATACTGCCACCACTGCCGTGGTTGGCAGCCAACAGTCAATCTGTGGCGATACTTACGTTTTGACAGGTAATGACCCTGCAGCCGGCGAAGTGGGTACATGGACTGTGGTAAAGGGTTCAGGTATATTCGATAATCTTAACGACCCAAGAACAACTGTAAGAGGTCTTGATTCAGGTGAGAATATCTTCCGTTGGACAATCAATAACAATAACAAGTGTAGCAGCTTTGCGGACCTAAGGATAATAAACCTGAAAGTACCTGTTGATGCCGGAAAAGATACTGTTGTTTGTGATAATATAGTGACNCTCAGAGGTTCGCTTGTGCCAGCCGGGGCTAGTGGAATATGGAGAATCGTAGGCGGTGCCGGAGGTGCAGTTATAACAATAGAGGATCCGTCCAGACCTCACATTGCAAAGATTGGTCTTGGCGAGGGCAGTAATACAATTATCTGGGAGATAAACAATGCAGGTTGCTATTCAAGGGATACAGTAGTTGTTGTCAACAGCAGACCATATCCGGTCAATGGTGGTGATCCAATAAGGTATGTAACCCTGNCAGATATTTATATGAATGCTACACCTGTTGGTCCAGGCATGACAGGTGAGTGGGTACTGATATCAGGGAATGGAAATATTGAAAATCCATATGATCCCAATACACGGGTAACTAATCTTGCAAGAGGTGAAAATCTGTTCCGTTGGATTGTTACCAACGGCAACTGTTCTGACTATGCAGAGGTTCTGATAGTCAACGGTGATGTTGTTGATGCAGATGCCGGTCGTCCGCAGACTGTATGTGTCAATTATGCCCAGCTTGAGGCTAATGATCCTCAGGGTGCAATAGGCACATGGACTGTTATTCAGGGTAGTGCAATATTTGATAATCCAAGTAACCCCAGGACCAGGGTTACCAACCTTTCACCTGGTGAAAATATCCTGAGATGGACTATNAGGTACGGAAGTAGCGAATATTCAAGTTCAAGCTACGATGATGTGATAATCACTAACAATCAGCCTGATGAAGCCTTCGCAGGTAATGATATAGCATTGTGTGCCGATCAGTATCAGTTGAGGGGTAATGCTCCGCGTACCACACCACATTTTATGGGTAGTCCAAAATGGACTATTNTCTCGGGTGGTGGTGATCTTGATGATGAGACAGATCCTACTACCTATGTTAGAAATCTTGCTAAGGGCCAGACAACGTTGGTTTATTCAATAACAAAGGGGTCATGTGTTCGTACTGACACGTTAGTTATTACAAATGGCTTGCCTAGTGAACCATATGCAGGTGAGGACGATACCTCATGTGATGATTTCTACCTGCTTAATCCGTCTACACCAGTATATGGTACAGCTGCATGGCGTCCCGGATCAACCGGTGGGGCCCAGTTTGATGGCAATATGGTAAGGAATCTCGCTCAGGGACCTAACGAACTGATCTATGAGATTTCTACAGAATGGTGTACAATGAGAGATACCATTATAATTACCAACAATAAACCATCTCAATCATTTGCAGGACATAACAGGGAAGTTTGCTCGCCAACCTATACTCTTGCGGCTACAGCGCCACAATATGGAGTTGGAAGCTGGACTCTTGTTGCGGGTGCTGGTACTATTGATCCTGCCGATGTAAATAATCCAAATGCTGTTGTAACAGGCCTTGGAATGGGGTCTAACCGATTCAAGTGGACTGTCAATAACAATGGTTGTATTTCTACATCAGAGGTCGAGATACGTAATAACTTTATTGAAGCTAATGCAGGTGAAGATAACGTAGTCTGTTCTGATCAGACTCAGCTGAGGGGCAGCAATCCAAGCGGTGGTGTTGGTACCTGGGGTATAAAGGGTGGTTCGGGTTCAGCTCACTTTGCGAATCCAAATGATCCTCTTACAATAGTTACAAACCTTGACCGTGGGGATAATGTTCTGACCTGGACCATTACCAATGGTAACTGCAGTCATACCGACGAGGTTGTAATCACCAACAATATGCCGACTATAGCAAATGCAGGTGAAGACCAGATGTTGTGTGATCCTGAAACAGTGCTACAGGGTAATCTGGATGTTGTTGGACAAGGCAGGTGGACAATCAGAAGCGGGTCTGCTACTCTTCATTCAGATACATATGCTGATCCTTATGAGGATCCATCAGCAAGAGTTACCGGTCTGTCATTTGGTGATAATATTTTGCGCTGGACTATAGTAAACAATGGCTGTGAAAGCTATGATGACGTTGTGCTCCAGTACAACAGGATAGATGCAGATGCAGGATCAGACAAGAGTGTATGTGATGATGAGGTTGTACTTAATGCTAAGAATCCAACACCCGGAACCGGTACATGGTCAATCCCTGGTGGACAGGGTTCTGCCAATTTTGAGTCTCCTACATCACCCACAACAAGAGTAAGGAATTTGGGCAGAGGTGCAAATACATTAAGATGGACTGTGAGATACAATGGTTGTGTTACTTATGATGATGTAGTAGTAAACAATAACCTACCAAGCATACCTTATGCCGGTAATGATCAGGTAATATGTAGCGATACCTATATTATGGACGCTACTCCTCCATCACTTGGATCAAGTGGTAGGTGGACAGTAATCACTGGATCTGCTGTGTTTGAGGATGAGACCTTGCATAATACTCGTGTTACAGGACTAGCTAATGGTGACAACATCTTTGTATGGACAACTGAAAGGGTTGATGGATGTACTCTTCAGGATGAGGTTGTAATTCGCAATTCTTCGGTATCTGAACCTTATGCAGGTACGAGTTATGAGGAGCTCTGTTCTTCAACCTTCAATCTGAAGGCTGCAATTCCAGACTATGGCACAGGAAGCTGGAGTTTTGTTCTTGGTGGAGGTAATATCTCTGATCCTTATGATCCACGTGCTACTGTGACAACATTGGCACAGGGAACCAATATCCTAAGATGGACGATAAGTCAGGATCATTGTAGCAAGTATGCAGAAGTTACCCTTGTCAACAATGAGCCGACAAGGGCTAATGCAGGTCCGGATATTGAGGACTGCAAGGATTATCAGACCCTGGATGCTAATGTGCCGCTATATTATGACGAGGCTTACTGGGAAAGGATTAGCGGCTATGGTGATCTGGATAATGTAAATGATCCGAAGACAACAGTCAGGAACCTTGGATTTGGGCCAAATGAGTTTATGTGGACTATCAGAAAGGGTTCATGTATTACGACTGATAGAGTGGTGATATTCAACAAGATACCAGATAAGGCTTTTGCAGGTTCAGATCAGGAAATATGTGAAAACTATACAGTACTGAATGCAAATGATCCTTTGACAGGAAGTGGTAAATGGTCTGTTATCAAAGGTTCCGGAACCTTTGATGATCCTAATCAGTACAACACTATTGTTAGGAGCGTTGGATTTGGTGAGAATATTTACCGTTGGGAAGTTACCTATGGTGAGTGTGGTACTTTTGATGAGGTGATAGTGGTAAGCAACAGAATAGAAGCTTATGCTGGTGAAGATCAGGTAGTGTACAGTCCTGAGGCAGTACTAAATGCCAACAATGCTGGTGATCTTGATGCGAAATGGATAGTAGTTGGAACCAGCACTGCAGTACTGGAGGATCCTTTATTCTTCAATACCAGGGTAATAACCTGAATGAAGGAATTAATACTTTCCGTTGGGAGATAAGTGTCAATGGATGTGTTTCCTATGATCAGGTTAGTGTTGACTACAGACCAGTTCCTGATGCGGCCTTTATTACTGATGTCAATTCAGGATGTTATCCACTCAGGGTACAATTCACAAATTACTCTGTGGGTGGTTCAGTCTATCACTGGGACTTTGGTGATGGTAACTCTTCGGGAGACAGGAACCCGGTTCATGTGTTTGAGAAACCCGGTACTTACCAGGTAGTACTTACTTCACCAGGTCCGGACGGAAATGATGGATTGTTTACTAAGACCATAGTAGTATATGATCATCCGGTGGCTTATTTCACGGTTAATCCACAGGTTGTTTACATACCAGGTGATAAAGCGCGTTTCTATGATCTTTCAACTGACGCTGTTTCATGGATGTGGGACTTTGGGGACGGTGGTGTTTCTTCGGAACGTAATCCATCTTATGAATATCAGGAAGAAGGAGTATTTGATGTCACTCTGACTGTAACCAGCCTACAGGGATGTACTGATACCTTTACAATGGAAGATGCCATCACTGCCGAGCTGCAAGGCTTTGTAGTGTTCCCCAATGCATTCAAACCGCGTCCTGGAGGTTCTTCAGGAGCAGTAGATCCATCTGCCGAGTATGTTGTGGTCTTCAAGCCTGCATATTCTGATGTAGCAGAATTTAAGCTTGAGATCTTCAATCGCTGGGGTCAAAGAATCTTTGTGACAGACGATATCAACAACGGTTGGGACGGTATGTATGAAGGACAACTTGCACCGCAGGGTGTATATGTGTACCTGGCCACAGGTAAGTATGTCAATGGCAGGGAGTTCAGAAANACAGGAAATGTATTATTGGTTCGATAGAAACTATTTGTGCTAGTAAGATAATGATGCTTAGTATCAAACATAGAGCAAGTGTATTCATTTTGGCTGCGGCTGTGGTGATGCAACTTTGTATGAATATAAGTCCGGTAATGGGGCAGGATGTGTCCTTTTCGCAGGTGTATTCGGCGCCCCTTTACCTTAGTCCTTCGTTTGCCGGTTTTACAAGTGGCGGAAGGCTTACTTTGAATTACAGGGATCAGTGGCCCGGACTTGGAAGTACATTCAGGACAATTGCAGCATCGTATGACGAATACCTGAGCAATTTTAATAGTGGGGTTGGTTTGCTGTTTGTAAGGGATGACCAGGGAGGAGGTCAGCTTCTTACTCAGAACCTTGGGCTGGTCTATGCTTATGAACTAGCAGTAACTGAAAATTTGTTTGTAAGACCGGGTCTGGAGTTTAGGTATGCTGAACGAAAAATAGACCCATCAAAGCTGACACAGGTAGGCCCCGGAGGGGAGACCTTNCCATGGATTAATGCTGAGTTTCCTGTTGAACAATACAAGAAGCTTGATGCAGCTGCATCCGCTATGGTATATTCAAGTTTTTTCTGGGTTGGCTTTACACTTGACCATCTTGTAAAGAATGATATTGGTTTCACCGATGTTGAGACAGATCTTCCTATGAAGACTGTTGTCTATGGTGGGGGTAAATGGGTTTACCAGGAGCAGAGCCGTTTTCGTGACGAACAAAGTGCTACTCTTGCATTTATGTATCGTAAACAGATGAGCTTTCAACAGTTGGACCTTGGTGTTTATTGGTATGCCAATCCAATTGAAGCAGGTATCTGGTACAGGGGCATACCCGGAGTCAGCAGTGAAGAACTTATAAATAACGATGCTATAATATTTAGTCTGGGTATTAACNTTGGCCCTCTTTATCTGGCATACAGCTATGATCTTAGTATTTCTGGCCTTGCCGGATATAGTGGGGGNAGTAATGAGTTCTCACTTATCTACAGATTTAAAAGAAATCCATCAGTTAGCATACCACGTGGTCCGATACCTTGTAGCGAACCAGGCTATGGTCTTGGTGAGTCCAGATCCAACAAAGTACAGCCCAGACGTACCTTGTTTTAACTTTGGTCGGGTGTTCGAAAAATTAAATGTAAATCGTTTTTATATGTTTGTTATAAGTTTATATTTGTGATTCAATAATTGCGGCCCACTTAATAAACAAATATAGAAACGATGAAAAACACATCATTAATAATCAATGTGATTCTGGCTGTAGCTGTCATTGCTCTTTTTGTTATTGTATTATCTGATAGAAATGGTTCCCAGCAAGGCTCAGATAATGTCAATGGATCTGCTGCTGCTGAAATGGGAATTGTTTTTGTCAATACTGACTCACTTATAATAAAGTATGATTTGGCTCGTGAACTGAGCGAAGAGCTTATCAGGAAAGAAGAATCTTCTCGCACTGATTTTAATGAGAGTGTCAGGGTTTTTGAACAAGATATGATGGAGTTTCAAAGGAAGCTACAAAACAATGGCTTTCTTTCACTTGACAGAGCACAAAGTGAAGAGCGTCGCCTGCGTCAGAAGGAACAAGAACTTCAGGCTCTAAACGCCAGACTTACAAATGATCTGATGGATGCTCAAAATGCAATGAATCAACAGCTCCGCGATACTATAACAAATTTCCTTAAGGATTATTGCAAGGAAAAATCTTACAGTATGGTATTGAGCAATACCATGGGTGACAACCTGCTATATGCTGATTCAGTATTTGATGTTACTGATGATGTTGTTGCAAAGCTTAATGAAAGATACGCTGCTGCTAAAAAGTAAACTTATCAATATAGGGCCTCGGCTATGGATGCATAGATGCCCTTATATAACGTAATTTTCCCAGAGGCCGTCTTATTTACAGGACGGCCTCTATTTTTAAGTCTTTACACTGCCTCAGATGATTTCACACGATAAAGCCTGTAAGATACTTGGAAAGTACCTTTCAAGACATCCATTGAAATATGGTAGTCTGAAGCAGGGTACTGATATAGCTATTATAGTTGTCATTCCTGCTTATAAGGAAGAGGCGTTTTTGCCTCGGACTATCAGGAATCTAATGGGATGTGAACCTCCGGTTGCAGGAAAGGTCAGGATTGTAGTGGTGTTAAATTCCGGATACAAGGATCTTGATGTTGATGTGGAAGGACAGCGGACTATGGTGAAAAATGCCATAACTAATGCTCCTGACTGGATGGAGTTTGATGTTTTGGAAGCCTGGGGGCTTCCAAAAAAGATCTTTGGTGCTGGTGCTGCGCGGAAGATTGGTATGGATGCGGCTGCCGAATTTTATCTGAGGGAGAATCGCCCCTTTGGTACAATAGTAACTCTTGATGCTGATTCTATTGTAGAGGCAAACTATTTCAGAGCTTTAGAGGAGTGGTTTTCTGTTGAAGAAAGGTCTGCCGCCAATATTTACTTTGAGCATCCTTTGCACGGAGATGAGTTTTCTGATGAGGTATATGAGGCAATCTGTTGCTATGAATTGCATCTGCGTTATATGAGGCAAGCACATAGATGGACAGGTTTTATTTATCCCTTTCATTCGCTTGGGTCTGCAATAGCTACTAGAGCAGTTGCCTATGCTAGAGCAGGAGGTGTACCATGCAAGCAGGCAGGGGAGGATTTCTATTTTCTTCAGAAGCTAATTCCACTTGGCAATTTTGGGGAGATAAACAGCACTGTGGTCAGGCCGTCTCCACGGGTATCAGACAGGGTTATTTTCGGTACTGGTGCATCAGTAACTGCACATGTCGAGGGCAGGGGCAATGCTGGACTGAGTCATAACCTGAGGGCATATGAGCATTTAAAAGGTTTGTTTGATATTAAAGATGAACTTTATGGTCTTAGTTCTGACCAGTATGAATCATGGACTTATAAGCTTGAGGGTCCTGTAAGAAGCTATTTGCTAAATAGTGGCTTTTTTGACGATATCGATGTGATAAAAGCTGGCTGCTCTTCCGAGGCTGTATTTGCAAAGAGATTTTTTGAGGTGTTTAACGCTTTTAGGGTGGTGAAGTACCTCAACTATGTACATAAATATTTCTTTGAGAAGTCTCCGGTGTTTGATGCGGCTGCTGAACTGGCTCTCAGGATGGGATTGCCGGCTGAAGATTTATTGACTGAGGAAGAACTGTTGGACTGTTACAGACAGTATGAGAAGGCTAATCCACTTTTTATCCCTTGAGTCCTCTGAAGCTGATGTAAAGGTCAAGCACCACGAAGATTAATATGAATACTACCCAGTGTGTTGTGTCGTAATAGATTGATACACATGCAGCAGCGAGGGCAAGCGAACTCATAACGTGTATCATATGCTTGCGATGGTCGGCAGAACTACTCTTTGATAGATTGTAAATCCTGATTCCTATTACAGGCAGAAGACCTATTGCCACTAACAGATATGCGTAGGATATATCGGAAAGATGTATTATTACACCGGCCAATACGAGAACCATTCCGGCAGTATATAGAATAGAAAACAACCTGTCAGTTTTCATCAGGGGATTTAGTCTTCAATAATAATAAATAATTCTTCGTCGTCTTTTTTCATCAGGTATTCCTCACGCAAATTTCTCAAGGTTTTCATGATTGCTACGTAACTCCTCCATCTTAGTCCGGTTTTCGAGAATCTGCTGCTGGTAATGTTCTTTCTGCTTCTCCAAATCCTTGATTCTAGCCGCAAGAGAAAACCTGTCGATCAGGTTGTTCTGGTCAAAGAACAACATCCAGACAATAAATATAAGCCCTGTTAGCACAAACTTGTTGCGAAGCAGGGGGATTACGAGCTTTAATTTGTCTGTCCAGTTCATGGTAACAGTTCTTAGGTATCGGCAGGCTGACGACTTCACTACCTACCTGACGCAAAAGTAAGTATTATTTACCTGAGCCTTGCAAGCTCCTTGCCGAATTTATCACCTCGGCACCAATAAGTCTGTGAGTTCTTTCTCCCTGCTTCCTGTAGTACACAAGTATTAGATAGTCGTTTTCTGTCTCATAGTAACTGTTTTCAAGCTGGAAAACTTCCCCCTGGGTTTCCCCTCTTTCAACCATTACATACTGGTAATTATAGTAACCTTGCTTAAGCATCAGGGTAGTTCGGTATGCATTTATCACTGGGTCATATTCCATTTCAGAGGAACTGTCGAGAAGCCAGTTTGTCAAAGCTCCGTTAATATAGATCCGTTTTGATATAAAAGGTTTGTCGCAAAATAGCCTGAAATGTACAAAAGCATAATCCCCTTCGGTATCAGGATTCTCTCTTGTATCTGATTCGATATAGTAACGTCCGTTGAGATCCTGACGATACTGATAACTTGAAGGGAATCGAGGACGTTCGGGTACCACACTTACATGGTAAAATGGGTCTTCGAATACTATTTCTTCAACCCTGTCAGTATAGAAGCGAAAAGAACGAATATCCAGATAGCGAAATTCGTTACCGGCTTCCATCTCAGTCTCCCGTGTAAAGTTGAAGTCCATCCTGTCGCCCCCGAAGAAACGGGGGCGAAGACCACTAATTACATTGTCAGTGCGGCCATTCTGCATTACTGTTACCGTTACTTCTTCCACGGGATTGTTTATCGAAAGTCCCTTATGGATGATTTCAAAGTTTATCTCCTGATAATCAGGTTCGGTTGCCGAACTTTGTCTGTTGCGGATATAGGATTCAATCTTTACAAGAGGTTCATTTACATAGAATCGTTTACGGAGGACTGTCTTTCCACCTGTAGGACCTTCAAAAACTTCGAGGACATAGTTTCCGGAAATCAGAGGTCTAATTGAAAGGTTGGGGAAGCTCAGTTGGTAATGTACATAATCCATTGTAGTATTGAAAGAATATGAGTAGTCAGTTATTGGGTTAACGGGAACACCCTGGATGTAATCAGTCGGCATCAATGGGGATGGATTCCATTGTGCATCGCAGTGCACAATGGTGTAGTAGTAGTCTTTGATTTGACTTCCGGGTTCATCAAATGACAGTACAAGCGTTTGATCACTCCCCAGACGGATTATTGGATAGGAGAGAGGCCAATCGTTACGGTGAAGCTGAACCGTTTTTAAGGCAGGAGAAACATAATCCTTGAGGCTATTTTGAGCATCAATTTGGTTAAATATTGTAAAAAGCGAGCAGAGCGTCACTAAATATTTTAAAGAAAAAAATCCGTATTTGTTCTTAATTAGGTAATTAGCTTTATTAAGGACAAAGATGTATGAATTTTTCGTGCTCATAATGAATGGTTTTATCCCCGAAATAAATATTGCAAACTACTAATCTTTATGTATTTTTGGGGCAAATTATAAACAAAAATCAAGTATGTCTGAGGTGATAAAAATAAAGAAAGGGCTTAACATACCACTATTGGGAAAGGCCGAAAAGGTTTTCGGACAGGCCCAGTTGCCAGGTCTATTTGCCATTAAGCCTACTGACTTTCATGGTGTTACACCAAAGATGGTCGTTGCGGAGGGTGATCCGGTCAAAATAGGTACTGTGCTTTTTTTCGACAAAAGTCATCCTGAAGTAAAGTTTGTTTCGCCTGTTAGCGGAACATTGAAAGCAATTATAAGGGGTGAACGCCGCAAGATTCTTGAGGTTGTGATCGAAAATGATCACAAGGATGAATACCTTGAAATCAAAGCAGGTGACCCTGCTTCTCTTAGTCGGGAATCGATTATTGAAATTCTTCTGAATTCAGGTGCATGGCCATATCTACGTCAGCGTCCTTATGACATTATAGCTAATCCTGCCGATAGTCCTAAGGCTGTATTTATTTCGGGATTTGATACCGCACCTCTGGCTCCAGATGTGGAATTTGTTCTTTCCGGACAAGAAGATGCGTTCAAGGCAGGTATTGAGGCATTAAAGAAGCTTGCTCCTGAGGTTCATATTGGTATTAGTGCAGATTCAGCTTCCAAGTTGTTCAACAGTCTTCAGGGAGTCAAGATTCACAGGTTTGCCGGACCACACCCAGCAGGAAATGTAGGAGTTCAGATTAACCACGTATCCCCTATCAATAAGGGAGAAAAAGTTTGGGTTATCAATCCTCAGGACATAGTATCAATAGGAGGTATCTTCCTGCATGGCAAGCATGACTTCTCGAGAGTAGTAGCTTTGTGTGGGTCAGAAGTTAAAAAGCCGGTTTACTACCGTTATCGTTTAGGTGCTGCAGTTGGCGAACTCCTTAAGGGAAATCTCAACGAAGGCAGTCTGAGAATTATTTCAGGAAATGTATTGACTGGAACCCATATAGCTGCTGACGGTTATCTTGCATTTTATAACACACAGGTTACAGTAATACCTGAAGGTGATGATTATGAATTTATGGGATGGGCTGCTCCGGGCTTTGGCAAGTTCAGCGTTTCACGCACCTTCTTTAGCTGGTTGTGCAAGAAGAAGCAGTATAGGTTGAATGCCAACCTGAATGGTGGACTTCGTGCAATAGTGGTTTCAGGGGCCTATGATAAAGTAATGCCTATGGATATCCTTCCTGAGCAACTGATTAAGGCCATTCTTGCCAACAATGTTGACAAGATGGAGCAACTGGGTATCTTTGAGGTAGTTGAGGAAGACATTGCCTTGTGTGAGTTTGTTGATGTCTCAAAACTGGAGCTTCAGAAAATCCTGCGTGAAGGCATTGAAGTTATGATAAAAGAACTGGGCAACTAATTTTCAAAATAATTACCAATGAAGGGTTTAAGAAAATTTTTGGATAATATCAAACCTCAATTTTCGAAGGGTGGCCGCTTTGCATGGCTTCATTCTACTTTTGATGCGTTTGAGACCTTTTTATTTGTACCCAATACCACCAGTAAGAGCGGGGTTCATGTGCGTGATGCTATGGATCTTAAGCGTACTATGAGTGTAGTAATACTCGCTGTACTGCCTGCTTTCCTGTTTGGTATCTGGAATACCGGATATCAGCACTTTGCTATTCTTGGAGAGGATTCAAGCTTCTGGCAGAATGTGATTCACGGTTTGATAAAAGTATTACCTATAGTAGTAGTTTCCTATGCCACAGGTCTTGGAATTGAGTTTGCTGCCGCACAGATCCGTGGTCATGAGGTTAATGAAGGCTTCCTTGTATCAGGTATTCTTATTCCACTTATCCTGCCGGTTGAGATTCCTCTTTGGATGGTTTCAGTTGCTACTGCATTTGCAGTTATTCTGGGTAAGGAAGTATTTGGTGGAACTGGTATGAATATCTGGAACCCTGCACTGCTTGCACGTGCCTTCCTGTTCTTTGCATATCCTGCACAAATGTCAGGAAGTATGGTATGGATCTCAGGCATTGCTGAAATGCCTGGCGTTGATGCCACAACAGGAGCTACTGCTCTTGGTGTCGCAGCAACAGGAGGTACTGTAGGTTATTCTCTTCTTGAGAGCTTTATAGGAACCATACCTGGTTCTATTGGTGAAACTTCAACACTTGCAATACTGATAGGAGCGCTGATTCTGATTATCACAGGTGTTGGCAGCTGGAAGATTATTCTTTCTGTTGTTGCCGGTGGTTTCCTTATGGGACTTACCTTAAATGAGCTTGGTGCTCAAAGCGCAAATGAATTGATGCATATTCCGGCAATTCAGCATCTCTGCCTTGGCGGTTTTGCTTTTGGTGCTGTGTTTATGGCAACAGATCCTGTATCAGCAACTCGTACAGAGACAGGTAAGTGGATCTACGGCTTCCTGATAGGTGTTCTTGCTATACTTATCCGTGTTGTCAACCCTGCGTATCCCGAGGGTATGATGCTTGCGATATTGTTGATGAACACATTTGCACCGCTGATTGACTACTATGTAGTTGAAGCAAATATCAAGCGGAGAATGAAGCGTGGAGTAGTAAAAGCATAAGACTTAAAGAATAAGACCATGAATAAAGAAGGAAATAGCTATATAATTATTTACGCTTCCATACTTGTCATTGTTGTAGCGGCATTACTTGCCTTTATAGCTACCGGACTGAAGCCTATTCAGGACAGGAATGAGCTTGTAGCAAAGAAAACCAGTATTCTTCAGTCTATAAATATTGAATCAGATGCAAGCAATGCTGAGCAACTGTTTGATAAGCTTATTGGCGAGAATAACTACGTTGTAAATTTCAAGGGGGAGAAAGTAAGCGGTCAAGCCTTGGGTGTTAATTTGGCCGAGGAGATTCGCAAACCTATTGAAGATCGTCTATATCCTGTTTTTGAAGCCCACCTTGACAATGGAGACGTAAAATACATACTTGAAGTTAGAGGTGCCGGTCTGTGGGGACCAATCTGGGGTTATGTTTCTATCAATTCTGATGGCAATACCCTGTACGGAGCTGTGTATTCCCACAAGGGAGAAACTCCCGGTTTGGGTGCCGAAATTGAAGGCGAGATATTTCAATCCCAGTTTCCCGGTAAGCAGATATTTGAGAATGGTGTCCTAAAGGGAATATCTGTTGTTAAAGGTTCTGCAGATCCAGCAAATACACATGAGGTTGACGGAATCTCCGGAGGAACCATTACCAGCAAAGGTCTTGAAAAGATGCTGGCTGATTACTTTAAAGGATATGAGAATTTTCTAAAAAACATAGAAAGGAAGAGCCATGAGTAGTGAAAAAGAGCCCTTATTTTCCTCAAAGAACCTGAAGCTGCTTACAGGACCTTTGGGATTGCAAAACCCAGTTACGGTTCAGGTGCTTGGTATCTGCTCCGCACTTGCCGTAACAGCTAAACTTGAACCTGCTATAGTAATGGCGGTATCAGTAATTTTCGTTGTTGGGTTTTCTAACCTTGTTATTTCTCTTATACGTAATAGTATCCCTTCACGAATAAGGATCATTGTTCAGCTGGTTGTAGTTGCAGCACTGGTTATTATTGTTGACCAGATTCTGAAAGCATTTGCCTATGAAGTAAGTAAACAGCTTTCGGTTTTTGTCGGACTAATTATTACCAACTGTATTGTGATGGGTCGTTTGGAAGCCTTTGCAATGGGCAACAAACCTTGGCCCTCCTTCCTTGACGGAATTGGTAATGGTGCCGGCTATGGTATTATCCTTATTATCGTTGCATTTGTACGTGAGATCCTTGGTACAGGTATTTTAACATTACCTGTCTTTGGAGCTAAAAGGATTATTCCACAAGCTTTCTACGAATTGGGATATGTAAATAACGGGTTGATGATCCTGCCTCCAATGGCACTTATAGTT
>JGI24712J26585_10002116_pt1 | contig 16489 bp, 16 predicted proteins | sample BioPla3DNA2_FD_26585 | JGI IMG/M metagenome (IMG submission 26585) | reverse complement strand
TCGAAGCTGGACGCAACTGTGAAATGCTTTATAGAACGGGTTTCTGGCTAGCCGTTGCATTTGCTATTGCACTTTAGAATCTTTTTTGCCGCCCAATTCTTCCCTTGCCATCCATGGACAGCCTCTACAGCGGAGGCCCGTACCCTTAAAGCCAAGGGCAGATTGAGCAAGGTGTACAGTATAGCATATGCCTTTTGCCAGCTCAAGGTCTCAACCCATGGGAATTTTTGTCCCCTCGCTGAAAGACCGTGCAGTGGGGCGCAGGCCGCCTGCAGGCTTGCAGCATCCGTCTCAAGTCTGAGAAACAGACATACCCCGGGCTGTTACCGCAACTGCGATGCCGTGCTAGAATGGAACTGACATGAAGGAGTTCTCATGCGTACCTCTAATACTATCCATGGGCGTATGCCCCTGCCCTTAAAGGAGGAAGCACAATGTCATATACGACGGCCATCATCCTGATCGCCTTCGGAGTCGGATTTCTACTACACAATCTGGGCGTGATCGCCTTTACCCCTTGGATCCTTCTTTGGCCCGGGGTGCTGATCTGGTTTGGGCTTCGTCAGCTCGTGGCCATCAGCAGAAAACGCAGAGGGGCTCAGGATTCATCGGAAATAGCCCTGTGGCTGGTTGTTGTTACCCTGGGTGTTTACCTGCTTTTGCCCGAGCTGGGCATCACAGTGCCTTCCATTCCGTGGCGCCTGGTTTGGCCGCTGTTGCTGATTCTCATGGGAGTGATGCTCCTGCTCCCGGGCGGGAAGAAGATTATCAAAGTACAGTTCGGCCCGGGCAAATCCCCGCAACCAACCGAGTACAAAAAGGCCTTCATTGGTGAATTCGTCCGCGGTCCCGGCAGTTGGGTTCTGGAAGACCTCAGGCTGCATCAAGCCATAGGTACCGTAAACCTAGACCTAACCAATGCCATCATCCCCGATCGCGAAGTGTTCTTGGACATCTCAGGATATGTGGGAGAAGCCAGCATCTACCTCCCTCCCGGTTTGCCCTTTAAGGCCGAGTGCAGCATTGGTTTGGGCGAGATCACGGTGCTGGACCAGAATGAATCCGGCGCAAACCGCTATATCCACACCCAAAGCACAGATTACGATCAGGCCACGAAAAAGGTGCACATCCGAGCCCATTGGAAGATCGGAGAAGTAACAATTCGCCAGATTCGCTAGGGCGGTGACCGTATGTGGTTCTTTCGTCTCAAATGGACTGTCTACCATTTTCTCAGCTGCATTTTGGCCGTCTTGGCGTGTGCGCTGCTCCTGCATCTCCTCTTTCCCGACCTCATCGCCCTCCCCACCCAGCCCGAGATCATTGCTGCCGCCCTGGGCATCGCGGTGGTGGTCTGTGCCATCGGGGCGGTTGTGGGTGCATTCTACTCCGGCCGGGAAGTCCGCAGCGAACTGGAGGAGATCACGCTAGGAGCCAAGAATCTTGCCTACGGCAATCTGGACTACCGCTTGGCCTACAGCGGCAGCGCTGAATTTGATGGAATTATTCAAGCCTTCAATGAAATGGCCAGCCGCCTCCAGGCGCAAGTGGAAGCCCTGCAGAAACTGGCCCAGGAAAACGAACAGCTGATTCAGGAAACCAAGATAACGGCCATCTCTGAAGAACGTCAGCGGCTGGCGCGGGACCTCCACGATGCAGTGAGCCAGCAGNTGTTCGCGATTTCCATGATGGCAGCCACAGCTACCCGCCTGGCCCAGCGAGACCCGGAGAAAACCGCGGGCTTAGTTCAGGAGATATCCCAGGCGGCTAGCCGCGCCCAGGCGGAAATGCGCGCCCTCCTGCTGCAGCTGCGTCCCCTCACACTGCAGGATGAAAGCCTGAACCAAGCCCTGGCCAACCTGGCCGCAGAGCTGGAGAGCAGGCAGACCATCGAGTGCGAGGTGGACCTGGATACGGTGAGCCTGCCGAAGAACATAGAGAACCAGCTCTTCCGCATAGCCCAGGAAGGCCTATCCAATGTGCTGCGGCACGCAGAAGCGGACCAGGTGAAAATTTCCCTGAAAGCCTCGGAGACACCACCCCGCGTGATCATGGTTATCGAAGACAACGGTAAGGGATTCATTATCGATAGAATACCCCAATCATCCATGGGCATCCGTTCCATCCGGGAGCGCTCCACCCTCATCGGCGGAACCGCCCAGTGGCTGTCGGTGCCGGGCCAGGGTACAAGACTGGAGATCAGGGTCCCCATTGCCCAGGAAGCAGAGGAGAGATAGCGATGGAGAAAATCCGAGTTCTGGTGGTTGATGATCACGAGATGGTCAGGAGAGGGATCTGCGCCTACCTGGATACGGAAGATGATCTGGAAGTGGTAGGCGAAGCCAATTCCGGCAAGTCCGCGGTGAAACAGGCCCGCAAGCTGAGGCCCCACGTGATCCTCATGGACCTGATTATGGAAGAAGGCACTGGTGTAGAGGCGACACGGGAGATCAAAGAAGAACTCCCGGAAACCCAGATCATTGTCCTCACCAGTTTCATCGATGAAAGCCTGATCTTCCCCGCCTTGGAGGCTGGAGCATTGAGCTACTTGTTGAAGACTGCCAAGGCAGAGGAAATCGCGGACGCCATTCGCCTGGCCGCGAGAAAAGAAGCGGTCATCGAGCCGAAAGTGGCCACCAAAATGGTGGGGAAACTCCGCCACGGCACTGAACAGCTGCCCCACCATGAGCTGACCGCCCGCGAACTGGAGGTGCTCACCCTCATCGGCCAAGGAAAAACCAATCAGGAGATCGCCGATGAGCTGTTTATCGGGATCAAAACGGTGAAAACGCACGTGAGCAACGTCCTGAGCAAACTGGGCGTTGAGGACCGCACCAGGGCGGCCATCTACGCACACCGCCACAAGCTGGTCTGAGCTTGTCCACAGTCACATGGTTATATCTTCGGGATACCCGAGATGGCGCAGAAGGGCCATGGCATTTCCAACAACTGCCGGCCCTTCTTTTAGTTTGTAGTCGAACTGGAATCCAGACTCGCCCCCGCCCTGGCTGAAATGGAAGTTGGCGTAAACGTCCCCTAAGAGCTTGGTAAGTTCCAAGTCGTGGGTGGCAACTAGCACGAAAGCATCGCGCTTACTCAAATAGCCCAACACTCTGGACGCGGCGGTAATCCGCTCCGCAGAACTGGCGCCGCGGAAAAGCTCGTCAAAGATAACTAGAGTCGTGGGCGCCTGGCCGATGGCTTCAATTGCTGCCCGCACCCTGAGGGCCTCGTCCAAGAAGTAGCCCCTCCCCTCTAGGACACTCTCGACCCGGTCCATGAACGTGATCAGGCGCAGGGGGCAGGCCCTGTAGACCCTGGCATGGCAAGTGACGATGGACTGGGCCAAAAGGACGTTCAAGCCTACTGTCCTCAGGAAGGTGGACTTGCCGGACATGCTGCCCCCACTGATTAGGATCCCACGAACGGAAAGGTCGATGGAATTGGGAACAGGTTCAGCCAGCAGGGGATGGTAGGCGTCTTCAAGCTCAAAACCCTGCTCCCCAGTAAACTCGGGTTCGCAGAAATAGTCGAGGGATGTCCTGTAGGAGGCAACGGACAGGAGGGCGTCAACTTCACCCACGGTCAGAAACAGCTTCTGCAGTGCTTCTCTGTTCCTTTGGATCAACCTCAACGAACGGTAAAATCCCCGCACTTCGGACAAAAAGAAGATGTTGGGGTACACTTTGATGGAACGGGCCAGTCTCCTCTGTTTAGACTCCGCCCCCACGGAGCGGGCCAGCAAGGGCAGGAACCACACCTTCCGCACCGCCTCCCCACAACCTGCGGAGAACCGCTCCAGGAAGCCGGCCTCTACCCGGGCCAGTTTGGCGGAAGCAACGACCAGCTGCCCCACGGCGCGCACGCTGTGGACGTAGCGCCGGATGTCTTGATATGCTCTGGCATGTAAGCGGGAGTTGATGTACGAGATCAGGAGGATATAGATGGTGTACCAGGAAGAGGAAATAATGAGAGGTGCGGCCAGGAGGGCAAGGACAAACATGATGTCATACAGGAACAGGGGATGAGGCGGGGTTAGGGCCGGCGGGTTCCAGAGCAGCTCCCACAACTCTGAGCCGCCCCTTCCCTGTAAGCCGCTGAGAATCACCTGCACCCGTTCCCTCACCGCATCCTGCCGTTCAAAGGCGGAGATCACTTGCTTCCTCTGCTCTAGCCGGTCCAGCTCGTCGCTTTCTGGGGTGCGCAGCAGGGAGTAAAGCACCTGCACGCCTGGCCAGGTAAGGGTGCGGTCCAGGCGGGAGAAGACCGTATCCATGGTTAGGTCCTGCCAAGTGCGGTCATCAATCACACCTGGCTGTTGATTGGAGCGGAAGAAGGCGGCGATCCTTTGGAAATCCCTCTCCTTCTGCACTTCCCTCGCACCCCACCGGCCCCGCAGGGTTTCCATCAGCTTCAGGCGCTGCAGCCGCCGGATTGCCAAGCGCCGCAGACCAAAACACGCAGCGCTGGGTATCAACAGCAAAAACAGCCACGAAGAAGATAGGGAAAACGCCAAAACAAAAGCAAGCAGCAGAAAGGAGATGGAATACTTGCGGAAGCTGTCCGACCACTTAATTCACCTCCCCTGGAAAGCCACCTGTTCGCGGGTCAGTTTGTAATCTCTGCAGGGTAGCCCAGATGGCGCAGCAGAGCAATGGCGTTTTTTGTCGTGGCGGGTCCTTCTTTCAGTTTGTAATCAAATTCGAGCCCCAGCTCCCCCACCCTCTCACTAAAGTGAAAACTGGTGTATTCTGCCTCCAGGAGGCTGGTCAGCTCCAGATCATGGGTGGCGGTCAACACCAAAGCGTTGCGCCTGACCAGGTACTCCAGGACGCGGCGGGCGGCGAAGATCCTTTCTTCGGAGTTGGTGCCGCGGTAGAGCTCGTCAAAGATGACTAAAGTGGTCATCTCCTCGTTGACCTTCTCAACGATCCGCAGTACGCTGAGGGCCTCCTCCAAGTAGTAGCTCCTGCCCTCGATGATGTTATCCGCCCGGCCAATGGAGGTCATCAAGCGCAGGGGACAGCCCCTGTACACCTTGGCAGGGCAGGTGGCGATGGACTGGCCCAGCAGCACGTTCACGCCCACGGTCCGTAGAAAAGTAGATTTTCCCGACATGTTGGAACCGGTGATGAGAATCCCCCTTTGGGAGATCTTGATGGAATTGGGCACGGGCTCTACGAGCAGCGGATGATAGGCCTCTGCCAGCTCGAGGCCGCGGCCTTTCGTGAACTCTGGTTCACAAAAGTAGTCGAGGGACGCCCTGTAGGAGGCCGCGGACTGCAGGGCATCAATTTCACCAACAGTCAGAAAGAGCTTCTGCAGGGCGGCGCGGTTTTCCTCGATGAAACCCAAAGCCCGGTAGAAACCCCGCACCTCAGCCAAGTAGAAAATGGTGAAATACTGCTGGAACATGTAGGTAAATGGATCTGTTGATTCCACTCCCACGTGGCGCACCAGACTCCTGAACGATTTCACCTGCTGCATGGCCTCCCTAACCCCTGCCGTAAGTTCGCCCAGGAAATCCGCATCTACTCGGGAGAGTTTCTTGGAAATGCTGATCAGCTGGCGCAGCGACCGCACCCCTTCGAAGTGGGCTTTGATTTCCTTCTGCACCTTGAAGTGAAGGTACATGTTGATCTGAAAGATCAGGAGTATGACGAAAGAATAGCGCAGAGAAAGCGCAAGGAGCAGGGGAGAAAAAAGCGCCAGCACAAACATCAACCGATACAACCACAGGGGGTGCCGCGGTACGATCTGGGGAGTATTCCAGAGCAGCGTGCACAGTCCGGAGCCGATGCGCCCCTCCATGCCGCTCAAGATAACCTGCACGTTCTCCCTGACCTTGTCTTCACGCTGGAACCCCGCGATGGCCTCACCCCGGCGCCGCAGTCTGTCCAGGTCTTCGATCTCTGGTAAGCGGAGTAGGCGGTACAGCGTCTGCATGCCCGGCCAGGTGAGGGTGCGGTCTAGGCGCGTGAAAACCGCGTCCATGGTCAGATCCTGCCAGGTCCGATCATCCAAGGCAGTATCGGGCTTATGGGCTTGTTCAAAGAGGGAGGCGACAGCTTGGAGATCGCGCTCCTTTTTCAGCTCCTCGGTACCCCAGTGAGCGCGCAAGCGGGCCACCAACTTCCGGCGCTGCAGACGTCGATATTCCAGGTAACTCAGTCCGGCACCCATCCCCCCGGGTATCAAGAGCCACAGATAATCCGGGGACAGATGGTTGCCCAGAAGAAAGGCTAGGTAAACGAAGATTGCGGTGAGGAGCAGTAAACTGTAGAGCAGAATGTTCTCTTTTAGTACAGGCAAGTACTTCATCCGCGTCGCCTCCCATGCTCTAATTAGCTGTGCCCAGGCGTCCTTCCTCCCGTGAAAACCTCCAGGACTACATTTCCCTAGTCTTCTTCACGTAGAAGATGAAATACACAACCCAGTCCACCACGTAAATCCCCACGCCCACCAGGAGGATCCACAGGGGAACCTTGGCCAGGGAGAGAACAAGGAGAAAAGGGGGAACCAGGAAGTGCAGGAAGTCGAAGGCTTTGGCCTTGGCAAAGCTGTTGATGTAGACCATGCGCTCATCCTTTTCCTCAATGCGCACCTGCTTGGCCAGTTTCGGGTCCTTGGCCACAACCCAGCCTGTATAGAGCCGTGCTGCGCACATCCCCATCATGCCAGCACCGAGGCCCAGCAGTACTCCTCCGAACCGTTCTTCCGGGAGGGCGATCCCCACCAACACCAGTACCAGTCCCAGGATCAAACCGGCGACGTCCCGTGCCCTTTGTGCAGTCATTTCCCTTCATCCTCCTCGAACATGAAGATTTGCTCAATACTCAGACCGAAGAACCTGGCAATGCGGAAAGCGAGCTCCAGGGAAGGGTTATACCTCCCATTTTCAATGGAACTGATGGTCTGGCGCGAGACCTCCAGGGCATCGGCCAGGTCTTCCTGGGTGATCTCCCTTTCCCAGCGCAGCTCAGCCACTCGATTTTTCAACCAGACTCACCTCTTTCTGCAGCTGATGTAAAGCACACTTTCCATTAGCACTTTCATTGTACTCCCTTCCCTGACCGCTGTCAAGTTTGCTTTACACCAATGGGCAAAAGGAAGGCTCACGGGCGAAAAGCCAGTGAGCCCGGTCTGTCCTAGGTCAGGGAGTAATCAGCACCTCGGTGTAGTTCTGGAAATACTCCGAGGCTACGCGCTTGATGTCTTCCGGCGTGACGTTGTCAAAGAAGCTCATGTACTCATCAACCCACCCATACCCCAGGCCGATCATCTCGGCCGTGGCAAGCAGGATAGCCTGGGAGATGTTGGTCTCGTTGTTCAAAAGGTAAATGCCACGCAGCCGGGTGGTCACGGCAGCGATTTCCTCTTCCGTCAACCCTTCCTCAGCAAAGCGCTGCATCTGGTACAACACCTGCTCCCTGACTAAGTCCACATTGGCGGGGTGGGTGGCCACAAAGGTGAGCAGGTTCGATGGCCCCAGTCGCTCATCGTACTGGGATGCGGCGGAATAGGCCAAACCCTGCTTGTCCCGGATCTCCACGAAGAGGCGGGATGAGAGTCCGCCCCCCAAAACAGTGTCGATCACTTGCATAGCTGCGCTGTCTGGATTGTACGTATTGGGCGCGGGGTAGCCCAGCATCAAAAAGGCCGCTTCCGTGGGAAGGTTGATCACCAGCTGCCGATCCTCAGCGGGATAATCAAACGGCACTTCCTGCCTGGGTGTCAAGCTCAGGGAAGCATCCGTTTCCCAACCGCCCAGGCTTTCCTCGATATAGGGGAGCAGTTCAGTNAATTCGAAATTCCCCACCACTGCCACGGTCAAGTTCTCCGGTCGATACATATACTGCTGCCAAGCACTTACCTGTTCGCGCTGGACAGCAGCCAAACCCTCCCAAGTACCGTAGGTCGTGTATCTATACGGATGGTCACCGTAGAAGACCTCGCCGTAGGCCATAAACAGAGCATTCATGGGATCATCGGTCAAGCTCTGGACCAGTGCCATACTCAGGGCCCGTTCCCGCTCGAACTCGGCTTCGGGGAACGTGGAGTTACCCAGGATATCCAGGACGATGTCCATGCTCTCCTGGAGAGTGTCCGGCAGGGTCTCCATCAAAACGGCACAATAGTCGAGCCAGCTCACTGACTGCAGATGAGTGCCTAGGGATTCCAGTTCCGTCACCAGTTCCAGCGCCGTGCGGTTTTTCGTGCCGGAGAGAAAATTTCGTTGGGTCAAGTAGGTCAAACCTTCTAAACCCTCCGGATCCTGAACGCTGCCCACGTTGGACATGATCACCACGGCAATGATATCAAAGGCGGGGTTTTCTTTGAGCAGAACAGTCATGCCGTTCTTAAGGACTACCTTTTGCACACCGCTGGTATAGTCGAACGCTTCTTCAGCCAGGACGGGGACGGCAGTAAAAACAAGCACCAACGACAAAGTTAAAGCCAGGGCAACTCTTTTCCTCACTGGTCATTACCTCCCTCTGGCTTGATCTCAGCGTGAACGTAAGCATAGGGATTCAGATAGAGCTGCGCCGCCCGCTGGATATCCTCCGCGGTGATCTGCTCCAACATGGCGCTGCGGTTCACGGCTCCCATCACTCCGCCGTAGATCTCCATCTTTCCTAGAAACTGAGCAACGTTGGCACAAGACTCCGTGGAGAAAGCCAGGCTGCTGCGGGCCATGGCCCGTGCCCTCTTCAGGTCATCTTCACTAATCGGTTCATCCTGCAGGCGCTCCAGCTCCGATCTTACGACCTCGGTGAACCTATCGCGGTTGGCAGGGTCCAGTTCAGCCCAGATGCCGAACATACCTATGTTGGAAAAGCCCACATAGGACGCGCTAACGCTGTTCACAATCCCCTCTTCCTCAATAAGCCTTCTGTAGAGCCTGGATGCGCGACCCTGGCCCAGAACAATCGAGATCATATCCAAAGCCGCACCATCCCATGTGTTCACACCTGGGGCCGGGTGCGCCAACAGCACATAACTCTGCTGGATGGGGCGTTCCTCTTCCCAGAAGACAACATCATCCAAGACAGGCACAGGCACGTATTCTGGGGCTGGAACGGGCTGGGCAGGCATGTCACCATAGAACTCCCTAGCCAGGGCAAAGATCTCTTCTGCGACTACGTTTCCGGCCACCACCAGCACCATATTGTTGGGCACATAGAGCTTGCGATGGAACTCAAGGACCTCATCCCTGTTGATGTTAGCCAGATCCTCGATGCTGCCTAGAATGGGACGGGAATAGATGGTTCCCTTAAAGAGCTCTCCCACAGTGGTGTGCAGGAGGTGGCTATCGATGGAGTCCTTACCGAGGCGGATCTCCTCGTGNATGACCGTCCTCTCCCGGTCGATCTCAACCTGGTCAAAGACGGAGTTTCTCATGGCATCCGCTTGGATTTCCATGGCTTCCCGCACATACTGCGATGGCACCAGGATGTAGTAGGTGGTGAAATCGAGGCTGGTGCCAGCGTTCAGCACTCCGCCCAAGGCCTCCACCTGCCGAGAAATCTCACCTGCCGGCCTGGAAGGAGTCCCCTTGAACATCAGATGCTCAAAGAAATGAGCCAACCCAGAAAGGCCTTCCGGATCATCTTTGGAACCTGCATTGACCCAGACATTCACGGTGGCTATGGGATAGGAAGGAATCTCCTTCACAATCACCCGCAGGCCGTTCTCCAACACCTGCATGTGCAGGGGAATCAAGGTGGATTGCGGATCAACGGGATTCGCCAGGCAGATCGCGGTGGAAAACAACACAGCGAACAACAGCAGCGAAACAACGGCTTTCTTTCTCATTTCCAACCTCCTTGTTCCTAACTATTGCTGAGGAATTCACAATCAGCGTTAAACTATATATTACCGAGCCCCCTCGCGGTTGTCAACAGACTCGGGTTCTATTGGGTTATGGAGAACATTTGTGATCATTTTCGCCCTTTGTGTTAACTCTTGCGAAATCAGCATTGATCTAGGGAGGATATCTGCATTTTCCGCAGAATCATGGGGCAAAATCGTCAAAAGACGCAAGAGAGATGGAGGAGAGTGCTGGAATGTCGTACGCCCNAATCAAATCAATCGTCGTCTGTGTGCTTTTGGTTTTCGCCCTGACAGTCCCTGCTTTGGCCCAAGGGGATGTGATCAAGATCGGACTGATCTCCTCCCTTACCGGAAGCGTATCGACCTATGGACAGTCGGTGCGCAATGCTGTAACCATGGCCGTTGACGACATTAACGCCTCTGGGGGCATCCTCGGCCGCCAGATCAGTTTGATCATCCTCGATGACAAGGGCGATGGTACAGAAGCCGCCCAGGCCGCCCGCCGCTTGATCGATCGGGAGAACGTAGCCCTGATTCTGGGGCCCGTAATCACGCCCTCGGTGATGGCCGTGGCACCTATCTGCCAGGCCGCTGGTGTGCCCATGCTCACCCCCACCGGGACGGGGGATCAAATCACAACAGTCGGCGACTTCATCTTCAGGGGAGCGTATAAGGATTCTTTCCAAGGCCGGATCATGGCCCAGTTTGCAGCAGAGAACCTAGGTCTCAAGGAAGCCGCCATCATCTATGACGTGGCCAACGACTACTCAGTGGGCTTGCGCAACGCCTTTAAGACCACCTTCGAGGAACTGGGAGGCAAGATCATTGCCGAAGAGTCGTATTCAACAGGGGATACGGACTTCAGTGCCCAGCTCACATCATTGGCCATGCGCAACCCGCAGGCACTGTTCATCCCGGATTATTACTCCACAGCCGGCCCCATNTTGATGCAGGCCCGCCTGATGGGTATGGATGCGGTCATGCTGGGCGTGGACGGTTGGGATTCGCCGGATCTCAGCGCCCTGGCTGGCGGATTCGAGGAAGGCGGATACATCGTCAATCATTACTCAGGCGATGTCGACAGCCCCGTAACCCAAGGATTTATCGCCCAGTACACGGCTGCCTTTGGGCAAGCGCCCGACGCCTTGGCCGCCTTGGCCTATGACGGGGTCATGATCGTGACTAAGGCCCTGGAAGCTGCAGGCTCAACGGATCCAGAANCCCTGAAACAAGCCCTGGGCACAGTGGAGGCCATTGAGGGAGCCACGGGCACTATCAAGATGGACCCTGAAGGCACGCCCATCAAGTCTGCCGTCATCCTCAAAATCACCAACGGCAAATGGGAGTTAGTGGACAGAATCGATCCAATTGGAAGGTGAAGGCATGTCTTGGCAGATCGNGGCTTTGCAGCAGCTCATAAATGGTTTGGCGGTGGGGAGCGTTTACGCCCTCATCGCCTTAGGATATACCATGGTCTACGGGATCATTAAGCTGATCAACTTCGCCCACGGCGACATCTACATGCTCGGNGCCTATTTCGGCTTCTATGCCATCACCATGCTGAAGCTACCTCTGCTCCCTGCCATGCTGGTTTCCATGGTGGCGGCAGCGATAGTGGGAGTGCTCTTGGAACGGATCGCCTACAGGCCCCTGCGCAGTTCACCCCGGATTTCCGTGCTGATCACTGCCATCGGTGCCTCCCTTCTCTTCCAGAGCACCGCCCAGCTGGTTTTCGGAGCGTCATTTAGGCCTTTTCCACAGGCCATGCCCTTTCGCCGCATTCAGCTTGGTCCTGTGTTTATCACCAACCGTCAGCTCCTGATATTTGGAGTGGCTGTACTGCTCATGGTTATCCTGCACGTGCTGGTCACCTACACCAAGTTCGGCAAAGCCATGCGAGCAGTGGCCCGCGATAAGGAAGCGGCACTGCTCATGGGCATTAACGTGGATCGCATCATCTCCGCCACCTTCGCCCTGGGTTCAGCTTTAGCGGCCACTGCAGGCATCCTGGTGGGCATGTACTACAACCGCATCGACCCGTACATGGGGATGATGCCTGGTTTGAAAGCCTTTGTAGCCGCGGTCTTAGGTGGAATCGGTATTGTACCTGGTGCGGTTGTGGGTGGGCTGCTGATGGGAGTTGCGGAAAACCTAGTGGTAACCCTAGGGTCCTCCACGTTGAGGGACGCGGTGGCTTTTGCCGTGCTCATCGTGGTCCTGTTGTTCCGCCCCAACGGGCTTCTGGGCAAAAAAGGGATGGAGAAGGTGTAATCTGGTGGCAAACAAGCTAAGCGGTCTACTCAAGGTGGCACTGTTAGTACTGGTCTATGCAGCGGTTCAGTTCCTGGAAGGGCGAGGTATCCTCCTTCCCTACCATGTGCAGATCTTGAGTCTATGCTGCATCAACATCATCTTGGTGGTGAGCCTGAACCTGATCAACGGTTTCACCGGCCAGTTTTCCATTGGTCACGCCGGCTTTTTCGCCATAGGTGCGTATCTGTCGGCGTACTTGACTGTAAAGCTCCAGCTGCCGTTCATTCCCGCCATCATCTGTGGAGGCATCCTGGCAGGCCTGACAGGCCTGGCCGTGGGCTTGCCAGCCCTGCGGCTGCGGGGAGACTACCTGGCCATCGCCACCCTGGGCTTTGGGGAGATCATCAGGGTGATTATCCTGAACACCGATGCCGTAGGAGGCGCCAGGGGATTTTCCGGCATTCCCAAGTACACCACCTTCGGACTGGCTTATCTCACGGCCATCATCACGGTGGTGGTAATTCGCAACTTCGTGGCCTCCGACTATGGGCGAGCATGCCTGGCCGTACGGGAAGATGAGATCGCCGCGGAATCCTTGGGGGTGAACAGCACCTATTTCAAAGTGCTGGCCTTTGCCCTAGGTGCCTTCTTTGCTGGGGCGGCGGGAGCTCTGTTCAGCCACTACCTGCAGTATATGGCACCCACGCCCAGCCAGATCGGCTTCGTCAAGTCCATCGACATCCTGATTATGCTGGTGTTGGGCGGCCTGGGCAGCATCACAGGCTCAGTTGTGGCTGCCATCGTTTTGACTGTGATCCCGGAATTCTTACGGGGTTTTGCGGAGTACCGCATGATTATCTATCCCATCCTGCTCATGGCCGTGATGATCTACCGCCCCTCGGGGCTCATGGCAGGACGCGAGCTGACCCTCAAGGGCCTAACAGAACTTTTCAAAGGAGCGAAGACCCGTGCCTACCACAGCTGAACTCANGGTTAACGACCTCAGTGTGCAGTTCGGGGGCCTCAAGGCTGTCAACGAAGTGAGTTTCTCCCTCGAGCCCCAAACCTTAGCTGGACTGATCGGCCCCAATGGAGCCGGCAAGACCACCATTTTTAACGCGCTCACCGGTCTCTGCCCTGTCACCGGTGGGGAAATCAGCTTCAATGATAACAAGCTGACCAACCAGCCGCCCCATACCATTGCGCGCTGTGGCATCGCGCGCACATTCCAGAATATCCGCCTCTTTAACAACCTCAGCGTGCTGGATAACCTGCGCATCGCCTACCACAAAAACCGGCGATATTCACTGCTCTGCGGTCTTTTCCGCTCCCCCCGTTTCCATAGGGAAGAAGCGAAAATCACCGCCAGGGCCAAAGAAGCACTGGATCTGGTGGGCTTGGCAGATAAGGCAGAGCACCTGGCCGGCAGCCTGCCCTATGGTGAGCAACGGCGGGTGGAGATCGCCCGAGCCCTAATGCTGAATCCCCAGCTTCTGCTCCTGGACGAACCAGCCGCGGGCATGAACCCCCATGAGACCCAGACTCTCCTGGAACTCATCCGCCAGCTGCGGGATAACCTGAAACTCACTATTTTGCTCATAGAACACGACATGAAGTTGGTGATGAACCTGTGCGAGAGGATCTTCGTACTGGATTACGGACACCTTATCGCCACTGGAGATCCCAGATCCATCCAGAGCGACCGCCGCGTCGTAGAAGCCTATCTAGGGGGAAGCCGACCATGATCATGCTGGAGGTGGAGGATCTCACGGTCCATTACGGGGTAATCCAGGCCATCAAAGGGATCAGCTTTCAGGTTCAGGAAGGGGAGATTTTTACCCTCTTGGGAGCCAATGGGGCTGGAAAGACGACTACGCTGAAGGCACTCTCGGGACTGCTGCCCAAAACCCAGGGCAAGGTGCGGTTTAGGGGCGGGGACATCACCACTACCCCCAGCCATGCCCTTCCGGCTCTGGGCCTTGTTCACGTCCCGGAAGGGCGCCGGATTTTTTCGGGCCTATCGGTGGCCGATAATCTCCTGCTCGGTGCCTACCACCGCAAAGATAAGGCGGGCATCAAGGCGGACTTGGAAGCGGTGTATGAGCTGTTTCCCCGCCTCGCGGAACGGCGCAAGCAAGATGCGGGTTCCCTCAGCGGCGGCGAGCAGCAAATGCTGGCCATGGGCCGGGGCTTAATGAGTAGTCCAAAACTCCTGCTCCTGGACGAACCGTCCATGGGGCTGGCACCCATATTAGTGGAAGAGATCTTCCGCTTCATTCAGGAGATCAACAAGCGAGGCACAACCATTCTGCTGGTTGAACAGAATGCCCACCTCGCTCTAGAGATCTCCCACCAAGCCTGTGTACTGGAAACGGGGCAGATTGCCCTGGCAGGCAGCGCAGCCGAAGTGGCCGCCGACGGTCGCATCCAGGAAATCTACCTGGGAGCAGGCTGAGAACCCCGCTCTACCCATTCCCTGTAGGGAGCATAGACATGGCTCAGGGGAAGGGCGTAGATGGCAGGCAGTTCATAGGAGTGCAGTTCCTTGATGGCTCGTTCTACTTCAGGATAGCGCTCCTCCGTGGTCTTGGCCACAACCCGGTATTCCGGGTCTTGCTGCAGCGTGCCTTCCCAAACGTAGAAACTCTCAATGGCAGAAATCTGCACGCAGGCAGATAAACCCTGCTCCACCAGTGCCCGGGCAATGGCCTGGGCTTCGTCTTTACTAGCGGTGGTAGTTAAGACGGCGATCAACGCCATTTGCCAAACCTCCCCTTTTAGTTCTGCGCCTTACCCCAGGCGGCCACTCCCTGTTCTGAAAGGACAGTGAAAGTCATGATGCGGGCCGCTAAGGTAGGATCCCATTGGCGGATGAATACACCTTTGTACAGCACCCCATCGATTTCCAGGTGCGCGAAGTAGTCACCCACCAACCGCCACGTACCTGTGGCTTCACCTGTGATGCTTCCATCTAAGTTCAGTTCTATGCTTACCGCGGGTTTCATCTGGGATGAGATGTCCTTCCCGTGATTTACGTACAGATAATCGCCTGCGACCTCCTGAGCGGTTACTGCCTCCAGAGTCTCATAGGCGTAGGGCAGCACGGACATGACAGGCCATCCATCTTCATTGAAGAAGATTTGATGCGTTCTCACCTCATGGTATTCGCCCCCACGGGGAAAACGGGTGTGCATGACTACGAAATAGCGGTTCGTCTCTGGATCATGGTAGGCCGAGTTATGGCCTGGAGAGACATACCCATAGAGGTTCCGGCCGACTCTGAACAGGAAGTTCCCCACTAGTTTCACGCCGTAGGGTTCAATGGCCGCATCATCGAAAAAGCTCCCCCGGGGTCCGTGGGCGTTGATCATGTCCTTCCCTTCTGAATCGTAATACGGGCCATCGGGGTTTTTGGACCGGGCAACCCTGATGTTGTAGCCTCCATTGGAAGCCAGTCCACCGAAGCTGAGGAACAGATAGTAGTAGTCCAGGTCAGGGTTGTAGAGTATGTACGGCCCTTCAATGCGGCTGTGGTTTCCGCCCGTGAGACGCTTGCCATAGGCCTGGTCGGGCAGGGGGAACCCCGTCTCCGGATCCATCTCCACGATGAAGATACCGCCGGAGTAGGATCCGTATACCATCCAGAGTTTGCCCTCCGCGTCAAAGAAAACATGGGGATCTACCACATTGGGATGTTTGGTGGCATCGTAGAAAGTCCCATCGGGTGCCCGCCGGCCGCCACCGGAGCGGAAGATGATGCCCAAATTCTTGTACGGCCCTTCAACATGGTCTGCTACGGCCACGCCCAGGGCGGATAGGGGCGAATCGCCTCGGCAAGCACAGTAGTACATGTAAAACTTGCCATCGGGCAGCTGAACCACATCGGGAGCCCACAGCGTATCGGCCTGTGCCCAGGAAAAGGTCTCCTGCAGCTCTGTGAACACATTGGGAATCAGCGTGTTTCCATCGTGCACCCGATCCTCAATGGACACCCAGTTCCGCAAATCGCTAGATTTGGCTGCGGCGAGATGGGAGCCAAAAACGTAGTACATGTCTCCCGCCTTGATAATCGACGGATCGTGTACTGACGTACTGCGCAGTGGCGGCACGGGCTCTTCTGGCTGCTCCGTTTGGGCAAAGGCTGTACCGGCTGCTAGGCACAGAAGCAGGACAACTAGGGGCAGATGTTTCATGCTCTGCACGACCTCCTCTTCACCTGCCGAATGGGCAGGTGACATCTACCGTAGTTTTCCTCAAGGTGAATCCGGATCCCTTCTAGGACAACGTGCGTTTCCCCAAAGCCGACGCAACGCAAAAAAAGACCAGCCTCGCTGTCTCACAGCAAAACTGGTCAATTTAGATCTTGGCAGCGAGCTACTCTCCCACCACGAGATGTGGCAGTACC
>JGI24712J26585_10002115_pt1 | contig 16492 bp, 11 predicted proteins | sample BioPla3DNA2_FD_26585 | JGI IMG/M metagenome (IMG submission 26585) | reverse complement strand
ATAATATTAAGTATTTTTTCATCTTCCGTTTTATTTATTAAATTTTTTATTAGTTTTTCTGACTTTTCTTTAGTTAAAAATGATAAGATATTAAGTGTCTCTGTTTCATTAATATTTTCTATGTACACAGGTAGTGATTGCATTCTTTTTATAGCATACCTAACCAATTCTTTTATCTCAGAATCTTTATCAGAATAAAATTTAAGAAGCATTTTTAAACTAGCAACATTATCTATTATTAATAAAGTATTAATAATCTCTTTTTTTATTGCTTTTGAAGGATGATTTATAAATTGATCAAATTCACTTATGTAATCGTAGGCCCCTAATTTACCAATACTTTTAATTATAATCTCTATAACATCATCATCTTCTTCGCTAATTAATGGTATAAAATTACTTAAATATTTTCTACTTCCAATTAATGTAAGAGCTAATATTCCGTTAATTCTAAGTGATGGTTCATTTTTTTTATTTTTAACTATTTTTTCAAGTTCTGGTATAGCTAATTTACTTTTTATTTTTCCTAAAAATTGTACTGCTTCTATTTTAGATTTTAAGTTCTCGCTATTATTTAGATTTTCAAGATAAAGATATTCGTAATGTTTTCCCATTTTATCACTTCCTTATCATCTTATTTCTATTATTTCCCCTCCAAAAAAGTTTATAACTTTTGCAACATTACTATCTACAGAATTAGAATTTTTTTTCTCATTGTATATCTCATATTTAATATCTATACTAGAATTATACATATCATTAACTATATTTACTAAAATATTTCCATTTTCCTTTTTTTCCATTAAATTTTTATGATATTTATTTTCATCTGGAAAAGCTATATATAAAATATTATTTTCAAGTTTCAAAGGAAAAGCTTGTACTAAAAAAGCAAGTAAAGATATTTTACTCTTTCCTGATTCTTCTATTATTTTTTTCCAGTCTTTTTTTATTTGATCAAAGTCTATACTGTTTTTTAATTCCAAATTATTTATTGGTTCATTTCCATTTTCAATATTATTATATCCCTTTTTTTCTACATAAACTTCTTTAATAATTACATTTTTTCCTTTAGTTTTATTTAAAATTTCATTAATTTTAGAAATAATAACATACGAAAGTAATCGTTTGTCATCTTCTGTTTTAAATTTAAATATTGTTTCGTAAATAATATCTACTATTTTTATACTATCTTTCATCTCAAAAAAGTCATTTAAAATTAAACTTTGATTCACTATATAATTAGAAAAGTCTCTAAAAAAATCCTCTAAACTAATTCCTTCTTGCCATAATAAGTCAAGAAATTTTATAGAATTTTCAAGTTTATCTTCTTTTAATATCTTTATAAATTCTTTTATTTTCTCTATTTTTACTGTTCCAAGAAGATCTAATGTTTTATCATAGTTAATCTCTTCTCCAAAGTATGCGGAAGCTATTTTTTCGAATATTGATATTGAATCTCTTACACTTCCACCTGATTTTTCATATATTAATTTTAAGCTATCTTCATCAATTTTTATATTTTCTAATTCAGATATTTTTAACAATCTTGATTTAATCGCATCATAAGCTACAGGTAAAAAATCATATCGTTGGCATCTTGATATAATTGTATCTAAAATTTTATCTATCTCTGTAGTGGCCAGTACAAATACAATATGTGCCGGTGGTTCTTCAAGTGTTTTAAGCAGTGCATTAAATGCTTCTTTTGTAAGCATATGCACTTCGTCAATTATAAATATTTTTTTTATTCCTACTACTGGTTTATAGTTTATTTTATCTTTTAAATCTCTAATCTCATCAATACCACGATTAGAAGCTGCGTCTATCTCTATCATATCAATGAAATTTCCCTTATCTATAGCAAGACAATTCTCGCATTTATTACAAGGGTTATCTGTAATGCCTGTTTTACAATTTAAACCTTTTGCAATTAAACGAGCTGTAGTTGTTTTTCCTACACCACGTGGTCCATTAAACAAATATGCGTGTGAAACTTTATTATTTTTTAGAGCATTTTTTATAGCTCTTAATATATGATCTTCTCCACACATTTCCTCAAAAGATTTTGGTCTATATTTTCTATACAAACTAAGATACATATGTTTACTCACCTTTATATTCTTATTTTATTCCAATCCGTATATACCTATTTTTGCTCTAAGGGTATTTCTAGTAATTCCTAATATTTCAGCAGTTTCTACTTTTTTACCATTTGTTGATTCTAATACTTGTCTTATTAATTCTCTCTCCACTCTATATATTATATTTCCGAAATAATTTTGTTTATTATTCGTATTTAATATATCTATTTCACCTTCTATCCAATCAGCTAGTACCCAATCCTGTAGATTACCTTGCCGTTTAGATATCTTTTGTCCTACTATATTTGCTGGTAAATCTTCTACTACAATACTATTACCTCTACAAACAACTACTGCACTTTTTACTGCATTTCTAAGCTCTCTCACATTTCCTGGCCAATCATATTTTACCATTTTATTTAATGCTGGCTTTGAAAATCCTTTTATGTTTTTCCCAATCTCTTCACTATATTGTTTTATAAAATAATCAATTAAAAGTACAATATCCTCTTTACGATCTCTTAAAGGTGGAACTTCAATCTCCACAACTTTTAATTTATGATACAGTTCATCACGAAATTTTCCTTCAGCTATCATCTCCTCTAAATCATGACTTGCCGTTGCGATAACATTAAAATTTAACTGAATCGGTTTTTCGCCACCAATTCTATAAAAATAACCCTCTTGTAATGTTTTAAGTAGCTTAGCTTGAAGAGACAATTCCAATTCATCTATCTCCTCGAATAATATAGTACCACCAATAGCTTCTTCCAATTTACCTATTTTTGGTATATTTCCATCAGAAAAAGGAGCTTTTTCATATCCAAAAAGCTCTCTTTCCATATTTTCAAATGTAATTCCTGAACAATTAAATACAGTAAATGATTTTTCCCCTCTATTACTGATTTTATGTATTGATTTTGCAATAAGTTCTTTACCTGTTCCGCTTTCACCTTTTACTAATACCGATACATCGCTAGCTGCAACTCTACCTATTAGTTTGTAAATTTCAAGCATTTGAGACGTTGCTCCTATAATCTCTTCCTCTTTTTCAAACTGACTATCTTTAGAATCAAATTTTTCTGCTTTCATTTTTTGTGACTTTATTGCTTTATCAATTAACTTAACAATATTATCATTTTCTACAGGTTTAAGTACATAGTCATAAGCACCTAATTTTATTATTCCAGCAACAAATTTTAAAGTTACATTTTCCCCAATTACAATTATAATAGTTTTTTTCTTAATATCATTTAATTCTAACATTATTTTCTCTAATTCATTAAAAGGGGCAATACTTTCATCTATTAGTATTACATTATATTTCCCTGTTTTTCCCTCTTCTACAAGAGATTTTTTTGTATCTACAAATTTTAAATCTAAAAGTATTTTATCTTTATTCTCTTTTTTTAATTCAATTTTTGTCCCAGTATCTAAATATGCACCTAATATTTTCATAAAATAATACACCCTACCTTTTTAATTCGAATTTTAAAGTTAATCTAACTTCCCCAGATATTTTCACACCGCTATTGTTTACAACATGGATTTTCCAAAACTTAGATGCTCTTTCCGCTTCTATATCTAAAATATCATATCCACTTCTTTTCTCAATTCTCGAATTTAAAACTGTCCCGTCTTCTTTTACTTGCATAAGTAAAACAACATTCCCTTGCCAACCTCTTTTTTCTGCCTCTGATGGATATTTAGGTAGTATATTTTTTTCATTCCATCTTACTTCACCTTTACCTGCTACAAGCTGCAGTTCTACTTCACTAGGTACATTTATATCTCCAATACTTTTTCCACTACCATCTGTATCTGTATTTATTTTTATTTCTATTTTTTCATCTTTTATTTCATTTTTTAATTCTGGTGCAAAGAGCTCTTTCTCTACAAAATCAAGTTTTTCATCAGTTTCAATCAGTTCTATGTTTTCACCCTTAAATTCATTATCTATATCTTTTTTAATTACAGTTAAATTTTTATTTGATGGTCTATCTATAATAATTCTCTCTTCCGATCTTACTTGTATATCAATTTTTGGAACTTCAATTTTGGGTAACTGATCGTTTGTTATTATTGTTTGTCCTTTTGGAACAAGTTTAGGTTTCTCTTGCTTTACAGGACTTTCTCCCTGTTTATTGCTTACAACTTTTTTCTCCTCTTGTGATTTTTTTACATCTTTTATCTGTTTATTTTGCGATTGAGGTTTTTGATACTCTATTAATTTTACAGTTATGGCCTCTTCCTCTTTTTTTATCTCGATTTTTTTATACATATTTGGTAAAAAGACATATAAAATTATATGTAATACCATTGATATAATTAAAAAAAGAGTCATCATTTTATTTTCTTTTTCCACAAAACACACCTACTTTTCGTTTGATTCTACTGCTAAATTTAGCTCTCTAGCTCCTACATTTTTTGATTTAGTCATAACTTCAACAACTAATCCGTAATCCAAATTTTTATCTGCCTTAATTACAATGTTTTTTGTGTTATTTTTTTCAATTGCCTTATACATCTCATTTTCAAAATTTCCAATTGTTACTTTTGTTTTATTAATAAAAATATTTGATTTTTCATCTATAGAAACCGTTATATCTCTCACTTTTATATTTTCACTTGTTGTTACTTCTGGTAAATTAATGTTAATTCCTGTGGCAATATCTACAAAAGTTGTACTTACCATGAAAAATATTAATAGTAGAAATACAACGTCTATTAGCGGCGTTAATTCCAATATTAAAGGTCCGCTAGTTCTTCTTTCAATTTTTCTTATTTTCAATTAATTCACCTACTTATCCAATTCGTTTAAAAATTCTGATGCTGCTCTTTCCATCTCATTTACTGTTTTATCTATTTTATTGTTAAAGAAATTATACATTATAAAAGCCGGTATTGCAACAACTAATCCTGCAACAGTAGTTATTAGTGCTTCTGATATTCCCCCTGCTAATACTTGTGGATCTCCAACACCTTTTGACGCAATTGCGTTAAATGCTTTAATCATTCCAGTTACTGTTCCTAATAATCCAAGTAGCGGACTAACTTGTGCTGTGATTCCTAGTAACCACATAAATCTCTCTAAAGCCGGTATTTGTGACAAAGCAACTTCTCTTACTTTTTCTTCCAATTTGTTTCTATCACCATTTACGGGATCGTATGAATCTAAAATTCCCTCTAATACTTTTGCTACTGAATTATCATAACTCACACAGATTTTTTTAGCACTATTTATATCTCCATGACGAATTAGTTCTAACAATTCATATTTTAATTTTTCATTATCTCCTCTTTCAACTGTAAAAAAATAATATAATCTTTCTAACACAACTGCTAATCCTATTACAGATAATGCAATTATAAAATACATTAATGGTCCACCTTGCGAAATAATTTCTTTCATCTATTTTCCTCCTAATATTATTAATATTTAATTTTAAGTTCCACAACATATTTTCTGTCTGATAATGGATAGTTTGTTTTATAATCTTTATTTTCTCCTAAAATATTTTCTATATTAAATCCTACTGTTACAGTTTCGCTAAGTCTATATGTATTGTACCAACTTAAAATATTATAATTTTCAATCTCTTTTCTATTTGTATTTACTACAGACTTACTTATTTTATACTCTGAGTTAAACATATTTGAATAAAATCTATCATTTAATTTTGTTTCAAATCTGTTTTTTGAGTATATAAAATCAACATCTATAGTATTTTTAGGGCTAAAACCTACATCTTTTAAAGTACTAAAGATATATTTCATATTTGTCTTAAAATCTCCATATTCTGCATACGCTTTAGCAGTTAATTCCATCCAGTTAAGAGTTTCAAAGTGATTAGTTATACCAATTATCGAATCTCCATTTATAAATAACTGTGTTTCATCTAAAGGATTACGAAGCTCAGAGAAAACAAGTTTGTTTTTTACATACTTATGTGTTGCACCAATTGATAGCATGTAGTTTTCTTGCATGTAAACTCCTTCTATTCCTAAGTCAAATTGATCTTCATTATTTAAATCACCTGTTGCAATAATATCATCATCATATATAAAACTATTTAATATAGTTTTATAATCTTTATTCATTGTATTTTTTTCAACTATAATAGATGCTTCAAAGTTATCAGTTAATCTTTTTGTACCTTTTAATTTAGCAAAATAATTTACTTCATCATCCATAGTTTCTTTTTTAGCAGATTCAATCCCACCGCTTACATAGAATTGTAAATCTTTATTCTCTTTTAATTTAATATTATTATTTAATATAAATCTTAAATACTCATTTTTAACATCATATAAATTTCCATCTTTATCTAAAAATCTTTTACTTTTTCTTGATTCATTTTTATAATTTAAATTAAAATCTAAAATATTATCTGTTTTTGATATGTTATATATGTCTTCGTATCTTAATGTTAGTCCAAATTCATCTGAGTTATATTCACGATATATATCTGAATCCATCCCTTTATGGTAAAATTCTCCACCTATTAAGAAACTACTATCCCCCTCTGTATAAAGTTTATACATTGTATTTAGCTCTGTTTCTCTAGATTCTCTATCACTAAATGTATTCATATTTTTTTGTCCCGCGATCTCCTTATCTGTAATTGTATGTGATGCACTAATATCAAAATTTTTGTACCATAATTTTCCAAAATAGTTATCTATCTTCACATTACTATTATCTCTATACTTCCCATTAATATCTCTTCCTAAATGTAAGTAATACGATATATCATTTTCAGTTTTAGAATAATCTACAATATATTTAAATGCATCGATATTTTTATACCCACCAGAGCTAAATATTACGTAATTATCATTTGGCACACTACTTATTTCTTTACTATCTGCAACAACATTTTTTGTAGAGTATATAGTGATGTTATACGTCATATCATCTGTTCTAACAATATTTTCTACTTTAATATCATCTATTATAAAATCATCTTCAATTTCATCATAAAAATCAATTTTATCTAAATTAATAGATACATCTTCTTTATTACCAATATCTCCAATTGTAATCTCTTTTTTGTCTCTAATATTAATATCTCTTTCCCATTTATCTTCTCCAACAATCTCTTTCTCTCTAATATTGTATTCTTCCCCACATATTGCTATACTGCTTACAATAATTAAAAAAACCAATAATTTTTTCACTGAATGGACACCTCCGTATTTATTTAAAATATTTTTCATATTCTTTTGCTAAATTTCCGTTTAAAGTTTTTAATTCATTATAATATTTTCTACCATCTTCGATTTTATCTTTATTAATATAGTAAACAGTTAATCTTTCAAGAACAACTTCTCTATAAATACTATCTTTTGCATTTTCGTAAAAGAAAATGTAGTTTTCAACAGCTTTTTCTTCGTCTTTTTCTTTCTCGTGTGCCTCTGACATTTTTATCAGTGCAATATCATATACATCACTTTCTTCGTAGAAATATCTTATTCTTCTGTATCTTAATATTGCTTGAGTATAATCACCTTTTAGATCGTATATCATACCAATTTTTAATAAAGCATTATCTACATACTCACTGGATTTGTAGTTTTCCATTAGTTTCTCAAATATCTCTTGTGATTTTTCATAGTCTTTTTGATTATAATAATAATCTCCTAAATAATATGTGGCTTTATCTCCAACATCTTTATCATTTTCAATCATTTTAAAATTATTTACTGCTTCCTCTTCGTTTCCAAGATTAAGATTTGAAATTCCAAGCCACAAAACTTTTAGACTACTATCATCCATTTTTTCTACCCATTCCATCGCTTCTTTATACTTATATTGTGATGCGTATATTTGCATAATTGTCTCTATAATTTTCTGTTTAGCACTATTTTCATTAGTAAGTTCAAGTAATTTTTCATATTCTTTCACCGCATCACTAAGATTATTTTTTATGTAATGTATATTAGCTAAGAAATATATCATATCACGATGATATTCATTATCCTTATACGTCTTAAAGAAAAGATTAATGTAATTAAGTGCAGCATCATATTTTTTTAAATTATAATTAATATTTATAAGCCAGTAAAAACTTCTTTTTCTATAAGTAGAGTTCGGAAAATCAATTACAACTTTTTCGTAAAATTCTTTTGATTTTTCAAATTTAGATTGGTTATAAAAAACTTCCGCAATCATAAAATAAGCAAAATCTTTTTTAGGTTGATATAGTGATAATTTTTCGTAATCCCAAATTGCTTTTTCATATTCACCTATTTTAAAATATCCCATTGCTTTTTTCTCAATTACATCATATTTATATGTTTCATATTCGTTTTTTACATATATTTCACCGTATTTCACAGTATTTCTATAGTTAGCTGTGATATAACTTACATCCACTAATCCATAATAAGCTTTTTCCATATACTCTTTATTTTCCATATCTATTATATTATTATATTCTTTTATTGCACTTTCATAGTCTTTTAACTTAACAAAAACTTCTGCTTTTAAGAAAATATTTTCAGGAGTTTTTTCAGCTTTTTGTAAATATTTCGATGCATCACTATATTTTTCTGTTTTAAGAAGAAGAGCGATTAAGTTATTTAATATTATCCCGTCATCTTTATATGTTAAATATTCCTTATAAATTGCTTCTGCTTTTACAAACTGATTTCCATCAAAATATGCATTACCAACCATATTATATATATTTCTTTTATATTCTTCATCTAAAGCAAAACTTTTTTTATACTCAATATAATATTTTTCTATAAGTTTATGTTCTTTTTTATTATACGATATTACAATTAATCTATATATATCTTTAATATTTTTATCTTGTTCATAAAGTTTATTATAATATTTTTCTGATATATTATACTCTTTTTCTATAAATGATGAATCTCCTAGAATTGTATATATATCTTTTTTATAATCTTCTTTTAAGCTTAGTTTATCTACATCTTTAAACTCTGTAAGAATTTTTTTATAGTCTTTATTCTTATACAATAGGAAAGTATGATAATAATAATATTCATCATTATATTTTGAATTTTTAAGTTTTGGCGAGATTGTAAGCCCTTCTTTTATTTTATTTTGTTTTATAAGTGAAATCAGTAATTTGTAATTTACATATTCATCCTCTTCAATATTCAACGCTTTTTTATAGAGTTTTTCAGCTTCACTATATTTCTCTTTATCGTATTTATAGTCTGCTGTAATGATTAACCCTTTATTATAATATTCTGTTTTACTTAATTTTTCTAAATAACTATCTACAGCATTTTCATTATTTTTTTCCAAATAATCTTTAAATATATTAAATAAAGTTATATTGTAATATTGACTTTCAAAATATTCATTTTCAATAATTTGGTAATATTTAAGTGCATTTTTTCTATCTTTTAATTCTGTATAGTTATCTGCTAAAATATAGTGTACTGTTGCATAATTATCAGCATCATTATCACTTTTTTCATTTTTAAATAGGTATTCTTCTAAATATGCAGCTGATTTCATATATTCTTTATTATAGTATGCAATAATTCCCAATTTTAAATTTACACTAGTATAATATTCGTTATCTTTTTTAAATAACCTAGAGTAAAATCTCTCTGCATCATAATAATTTTTATTTTTATAATATTCATTTCCTATGATAAAAATAAGTTTATCTTTTAACGGCAGATTATCCGATATACTTTTTTCATATTTTTCTGCTTTTATTAAATCATCTTTTTTTATCTGTATAAGAGATAAATAGTAATTAGCTTCATTTTTAAATGAAGAGTTTGTTAGTTTATTAAAAGTTACCTCTGACATATGGTAATTTTCTGTAATATAATAGTTTGTTGCCAGTAAATTTAATGCAGTTTCATTTAATTTAGAATTTGGATATTTTTTTACAAATGTTTCCAATTCTAAAACTGCTTCTCTATGTAGACGGTCTTTGTACAATTTGTATATATATTGCATATCTTTCACATCGTCAGCATAAATAAAATTTATTGTTAAAAATAATAAAACTAGTAAAATCGACTTTTTTTTCAAGATTATATCCCCCTTTTTTATTATAATTCTACACTAATTATATCATATATACTATAAAATTTCAATTTTTACTTAAACCAAATTAATTAAATTTTTTTAACTATTTTAAAATTATAAATATTAAAAAAAATTTAAAATGAAATTTTAATTTTTTTATTATTTTATATTATTATTTTTAAAGTTATATTAATATTTTAATAATAAAAAACTTGTGTAGATAATTTTACACAAGTTTTAATGATACCTATTTTTTACTAAATATTTTATCTAAGAATAATCCTGTATGTGATTTTTTATTTTTAGAAACTTCTAGAGGTGTTCCAGTTGCCATTATTTTACCACCTTTTTCTCCCCCTTCAGGCCCTATATCTATTATATAATCAGATGATTTTATTACATCTAAATTATGTTCAATAACAACAACTGTATTTCCTTTATCTACAAGTCTTTCTAATACGTCTATTAATTTTCTAACATCTTCAAAATGTAATCCTGTTGTTGGTTCATCTAAAATATATATTGTTTTACCTCTTGAATACTTTGATAGCTCACTTGCTAATTTAATACGTTGTGCTTCACCACCAGATAGAGTTGTTGCAGGTTGACCCAGTTTAATATAATCAAGTCCTACATCCATTAAAACACTTAATTTTCTCTCTAATGTTGGGATATTTTTAAAAAATTCATATGCAGCTTCTACACTCATCTCCAATACATCATGAATATTTTTATCTTTATAATATACATCTAGCGTTTCACGATTATATCTTTTACCTTTACACACTTCACATTTTACATACACATCTGGTAAAAAGTTCATCTCTATTTTTATAATTCCAGCACCACCACAAGCTTCACAACGTCCACCTTTCACATTAAAACTAAATCTACTTTTTGAAAATCCTCTTATTTTAGAGTCTTTTGTCTCTGAAAATATATCTCTTATATCATCAAATATTTTAGTATAAGTAGCAGTATTTGATCTTGGAGTTCTCCCTATTGGTGATTGATTTATATCTATTACCTTCTCTAGTTCCTCTAGTCCGGTTATCTCTTTATACTCTAGCGGATACATTTTACCTTTATTTAATTTATTAAATAATGCTGGAAAAAGTGTTTGATTTATAAGTGTACTTTTACCAGAACCAGATACTCCTGTTATTGTTGTAAATACCCCTAAAGGGATATCTACAGTTATATTTTTAAGATTATTTCCTTTTGCATTTCTTAATGTAATTTTTTTATTCCAAATTCTTGTTTCTTTTTTTGATTCAATCTTTATATCCTTATTTAAGTATCTACCTGTTAGAGAATTTGGATTATTTTTTATATCATCAGGTGTCCCTATTGCAACTATTTCACCGCCATGTTCCCCAGCACCAGGTCCAATATCTATTATATAATCAGACTCTTCCATGGTTTCTTCATCATGTTCTACAATAATAAGAGTATTTCCAAGCTCTTTTAGTTTTTTTAGTGCTTTTATTAATTTTTGATTATCACGCTGATGAAGTCCTATACTCGGTTCATCTAAAACATAAATTACCCCTGTTAATCCAGAACCGATCTGAGTTGCTAATCTTATTCTTTGGGATTCACCACCAGACAGTGTTTTTGTAAGTCTTGCTAAGTTTAAATAATCAAGTCCTACATTTACAAGAAAACTTAGTCTTTCTATAATCTCTTTTAATATTTCCTTTGCAATTTTTGCATCTTTTTCAGATAATTTTATGTTTTTAAAAAATTCTATTGCACAATTTATATTCATCTCTGTAATATCAATTATACTTTTATCGTTAACTGTTACAGAAAGTACTTCTTTTTTTAATTTTTTCCCATTACAAGCTTTACACTTTGTTTCAATCATGTATTTACTCTCAATCTCCTCTTTCATTGAGTCTGAGTTTGTNTCNTAATATCTTCGTTCTAAATTCTTTATTATCCCTTCATAATCTTTTTGTCCTGTATAATTAAAGTCTAAACCTATATATTCCATATTAAATTTTTCGCCTTTTGTACCATGTAATATTATATCTTTTTTCTTAGATGATATATCTTTGTAAGGTATGTCTAAAGAGATATCATATGCTTCAGCCATTGATACAAAATGGCTCCAAGACCACCCTTTTTTTGTACTTGCTCCAGGAATATATATAGCTCCGTCATTTATACTTTTATCTTCATCAATAACTAACTTATTTTCATCAACCTCTAATTTCATACCAATTCCATTACAGTGTGGACATGCTCCATATGGTGCATTAAATGAAAATAATCTAGGGGATATTTCAGGCAAACTTATTTCGCAATTTAAACATGCAAAATTTTCACTAAATAGATAATCTTTCTCGTTAATATTAATTACAACATTTCCTTCAGATAAATTAGTTGCCATCTCAACAGCTTCTGTAAATCTTTCTAAAAATTCTTTATCATCTTTTTTTAATATAATTCTATCTATTACAACTTCAATATTATGTTTTTTATTTTTATCTAAACTTATATCCTCTTCAATATAAAGAATTTCACCATTAACTCTTGCTCTAACATAACCTTTTTTTTGTAAATTTAGAAATAAATTTTTATGTTCCCCTTTTTTATCTCTAATCACTGGTGCCATAACTATTAATTTATCTTTTTCATTATTGCCCTCTATTACACTATCAACAATCTCTTGTACACTTTGCTTAAGTACAGGTTCACCACATTTGTGACAATGGGGTTTTCCAGTATGTGCAAATAATAATCTCATATAATCATATATTTCAGTAACTGTGCCTACTGTGGAACGTGGATTTTGATTAGTACTTTTTTGTTCAATAGATATCGCAGGTGATAGACCATCTATACTATCTACATCTGGTTTTGTCATCTGACCTATAAATTGTCTTGCATAAGCAGATAAGCTCTCTACATAACGTCTTTGCCCTTCAGAGTAAATAGTATCAAATGCAAGTGATGACTTTCCCGAACCTGATACACCTGTTATTACAACCATATTATTTTTCGGTATGTTTAAATCTATATTTTTTAGATTATGTTCCCTAGCACCTTTTATTATAATCTCATCCATGACTACATCTCCATTTCTTTACCATTTTTATAAACTTTTAAACTATTTTATCATATTTATTATAATTCTTCAACTTATTTTATCTATTTCAAAAAAATAAAAAGTCGGAAAAATTATTTTCCCGACTTTTTCTTATCTTTTTAAATTACTATTCTTCGTCAGTCTCTAAAGCTTCTGTTACTTCTTCAATTGCTTCTTCAACAACTTCTTCCACTTCTGCTAATGCGTTTTCTATTACTTCTTCTGCTGTTTCTTCTACTGCATTTTCTAATACTTCTTCTGCTATTTCTTCTACTGCATTTTCTAATACTTCTTCTGCTATTTCTTCTACTGCATTTTCTTCTACTGCATTTTCTTCTACTGCATTTTCTTCTACTGCATTTTCTAATACTTCTTTAACTATTTCTTTATCTTCTGCTACAATCTCTTCTGCTTCATCAATAGCAGCATCAAAATCTTCAGCTAATTCTTCTTTATTAGCTTCTACTTTTTCAGTAGCAACTTTTGTTGTTTTTTCAATTAATCCATCTTTTTTTCCGCAACCTACCACAGCTAAACCTAATATTAAAACTAAAGCTATTGTAAGAATACTAATTTTTTTTGACATAAATAATCCATCCTTTCAAAATTTAAAATTTATTTAATTATATAAAACATATAATTTTCAATGTTTTTCATATGTTATGATATCACTGTATTATGATTTTGTCAATGTTTTTTTTATGTAATAAATATAATTATCTATTTTTATATTTTTTTTTACTAAACAATCTTATATTATTATTTTTTTTCTTAAATTGGTGTATTTAAATATTTTTAATAATATTTTTATTCTACTAAAGATAAAAAAGCAAAATAAATTTTGCTTTTTTTTATTAATTATTATCTATTAATAAAAGTTTATCCCCTTGTTTTACAGGCTTTCCATCCTCTATAAGAATTTTTACTATTTTACCTGTAATTTCACTTTTAACTTCATTCATTAGTTTCATTGCTTCAACTATACATAAAGTATCTCCTTTATTAACTATATCCCCTTGTTTTACAAAAGGATCCGCTCCTGGTGATGGCGATAAGTATAATGTTCCTGTCATTGGTGAATTTACAGAAATATATTTCTCATCTGTATTTTCTTCAATTTTTACTGAACTACCTACTTTTGCTTCTTTTTTTACAATTTGTTCTACTGGTGCTACATAATTTACCTGTGGTTGTGCAACTATGGCTTGCTCTTTTGTTCCTCTTTTTAATACTACTTTTCCTGTTTTTGTTTCTAAAACAAGCTCGCCAACGCTATTTTCTTCTAGCGATTCTGCTAATTGTTTTAAAATTTCGATATTGATTCTCATATCGTCATCTCCTCCTGTAATTAAATCACCTGATGCTGGGTCGTGTCTTAATATTAAGTATTTTAGTGTCTCTTGTGGAAAAAGAGCATAACTTATATAGTCTTCTTCATTTTCAATTAACTCTTTAGGTAATTCATTTTTTATATTCTCCATAACCGGCTTTAAATAATCTGCTGGCCTTGTTTCGATTTTATCTTTTTTATCTATAAATTTATCTATAAGTAGGTTATTTATCTCACCTGGAGCTTGTCCATACATCCCTTTTATGTATTCTTTTATTTCATTTGGTACTATTTTATATCTTTCACCTAAAAGTACATTTAGTACAGCTTGTGTCCCTACAAACTGACTAGTTGGTGTAACTAATGGTGGATATCCTAAATCTTTTCTAACACGTGGAAGTTCTTCTAAAACTTCATCTAATCTATCTCTTGCATTTTGTTTATCTAATTGCGATAATAAATTTGATACCATTCCACCTGGTACTTGATGTGATAATACTTTTATATCTACTAAACCTTGATTCGGTCTTTTATATGCTTTATTTAATGCTAANTCTTCAAAACACTCTGATATAGGNACTATTTTGTTAATATCCATACCAGTATCATATATAGTGTCTTTTAAAACAGCAATTGTTGTTTCTGCTGCTGGTTGCGATGTATGAAGTGCCATTGAAGCAACTGCAGTATCTACAACGTCTGCTCCTGCTTCTATCCCTTTTAAATATGTCATAGAAGCCATTCCGCTCGTATAATGACTATGTAATTGAATCATTAATCCTGTTTCCCGTTTAAGCTCTTTCACAAGTGTATACGCATCATACGGAGTTAAAAGTCCTGCCATATCTTTTATGGCAATCGAGTTTACACCCATATCCACCATACGTTTTGCTAGTTCTATATTATACTCAAGTTTATGAATAGGACTTATCGTATAAACAATAGCGCCCTGCATATGTGCTCCTGCTTCTCTTCCTACTTCTATCACTTTTTTAATATTTCTTAAATCATTTAGTGCATCAAATGTACGTATTATATCTATTCCGCTATCCACAGATTTTTTTATAAACGAGTCAACTACATCATCTGGATAGTGCTTATATCCTACAAGATTTTGCCCTCTTACAAGCATCTGTAAAGGTGTATTTTTTACTTCCTGTTTAATTTTTCTGAGTCTTTCCCATGGATTTTCATTTAAAAATCTAAGAGAAACATCAAAAGTTGCTCCCCCCCACACTTCTAATGAATAAAAACCGGCATTATCTAATGCACTAAGTATAGGAAGCATCTCTTCAGTTTTAAGTCTTGTTGCCCACAATGATTGATGAGCATCTCTTAAAGTTGTATCTGTAATTTTTGCCAACTAATCCCACCGCCTTTTTTAACTATTTCCAATTATTCTTATATCTTTAACTCCATTTGTATTTCTAATATTATTTAACATTTCTTCAAAATTTTTACCTGTATTTTTATTTACTTGTAATGATAAAGTTGCTCTAGCGAGACCATCAATTGGTATATTCTGTATAATTGTAAGNACATTAANNCCTGTAGATGCAATTAAATCCAGTACTTTAGACAAAACACCTGGTTCATCTTTTAATAGTAAATATACATTAAATACACTATCTTTTGATTTTTCAAAAAATGGTTTAATATAATCTTTATATTTATAATACGTACTTCTACTCATACCCACTTTTTTTATAGCTTCATATTTTGATATTTTTTCCTGTTGAATAAGGTCATTTACTGCTATTACCATTTGAATTGATTTTGGTAAAATTCGTTTATCAACAATATAAAATTCCTTTTTAGTTTCTCCCATACAATCACCTTTTTGTAGCTTATTATCTTAATATTTTAGTTTTTCAAATCATTATATCACTTTTTTTTCCTTTTTTCAAGATAAATATTTTAATACTAATATACTAATTATTAAGACTATTTTT
>JGI24712J26585_10002114_pt1 | contig 16496 bp, 13 predicted proteins | sample BioPla3DNA2_FD_26585 | JGI IMG/M metagenome (IMG submission 26585) | reverse complement strand
GCGAGATCTCGCTTACGCCTCTCGGCGTCGGCAATGCTTTCACCTCTCTTTACAAGCAAGTCAGCGTCGTGATCGGCGCGCTCTTTTGCCTCCGCCAGAATTTTCTGACATTCTCTCTCGCACTCGAGCGTTTCTTTCTCGACAAGCTGACGCGATTCCTCCTCGATGGATCGAACGGTGCGATCGGCTTCCGCCAAGATGTGGTTTTTGATTCTTTCGATACCTTCCACCTCTAGCACCCCGTTTCAAAAGAGCTGATCATCAGGATCAGACCGCGACACTGAGTACGCCGAGGATAGTTGCGAGCAATGCCAAAATCGCGTATGTCTCAACCATGACGGCAAGGACGATTGCGTTACCGCTCGCTTGCGGCTGTTTCGTCAAGAGCGCCATGCCTCCTTCGGCAACATTGCCCTGGTGGAAAGCAGAAAGCAAACCGACAACGGCAACGGGAAGAGCGGCGAGCAAAAACAGAAATCCCTGCTGCACACTGATGTTCAAATTCCCCGACATCACCCCCGACTGGTTCATGATCATAAACCATCCGAGAAGACCGTAGATGCCCTGCGTCCCGGGAAGCGCCTGCAAAATGAGCAACCGCCCGAAAAGAGAAGGATCTTCCGCCAGAATGCCGGTTGCGGTTTGTCCCAACCTACCCACGACCTTCGCAGACCCATAACCGGGCAGGATGACGGCGATCGCCGATGCCAAATAAACTAGAAGTGGTCCAATGATGCTTGACATTGTTTTCCTCCATATACGTCAACTATTACGTTGACAATTATTCCATCTCCCTGCTCACGCAGGTCCTTACAAGAAGCTTGCTGTCGTGCTCACTTCCCTTTTGCGAACAAGCCGATTTCCCGATGCGTCATGCGTTAGGAACCGAATCGCCCGTGTTTTTATCTATCCTTACATACTCCGTCCTGCGACGAAGCGGATTCCAAAATGAACCGCCACCCTCAAAAAACTTTCCGAACAGCTCTACATACTGAAGACGGCTCGTATGAACAAAAGCGGATAGTGCGGATAGCGCCAAATTCAGNGAGTGACCAAAAATGCCGATCAAGGTGAAAGCGATGTAACCAAGCAACGTATGCCCGAACAACATACCGAGCATGTTCACGACGGCAGCGATGACGCTCGTGGCAAGCACAAGAGCCAAAATCCTTGAGTACGACAAAATATCACTTAGCCAACCTGTAATGTTGTACAGGGCTCCGAGCCCTTTCATCAGGCGCTTGAACGGGTTCCTGATGCCGTGTCCCGCGAATATGAGCGCNAAAGCGGCACCGGCTATCACCAGCCATTTACCGATCTCGCCGAGTAGAAGAGCTGTATGCGGATCACTTGTAAGAGCTCCCTTACCTAGAAGGAGACCTAGGCCGGGAATGATGAGATACCAGGGAACCGTCACTCCGAGCCCACCCATCAAATTGCCTTTTAGCCACTCGTTGCGAATCTGGAGCGCCATACCGAAGAATAAATGAATGACACCGAACACCATGCTGAACAAAAGAAGTTGCGTCGGCGAATCCATCGGATTAAACCAAAGCGTGGGAAAGTTAGCTTTTCCCTGAGAGACGACCGTTACGAGATCACCGAAAAATCCGCCAAAGATAAATCCCCAAATAACAGAAGAAATTCCCGAAATCAACAACATGGAGCAAAGCTGACGCATATTGCCTTCGACTTTCTTTTTGAACAGCATGTAGGCTGTCATGATTACGAGCATAGACCCGTAACCGACATCGCTCAACATCATGCCGAACAAGATCATATAGAACGGTGCCAAAACCGGCATCGGATCGGATTCCTGACTGTTTGGTGCACCGTACATCTCAAGTATGACGTTGAACGCGCTGACGAATCGATTGTTCTTTAACTTGACCGGCGTCTCTTCCCCCTCTTCCGCAGGCTTTACCAAACAGGCAATGTCATACTGATCCGTCAATTCTCGGGTAATACGCTCCGCATCACTCTGTGGCACCCACCCTTTAAGCACGAAGGTGTATTGCGTTGCATGAACTTTCTCATCGGCAGCATTTTTATCGTAGCGTACAAGGAGAAAATCGTGGTACGTCATCAGGAGGGGCAAGCCTTCCGCGATCTCGCGCAATTCGTCTTGGACTTTACGCAACTCGTCTTTTTTAGCGGTTACCTTTTCATCCAAATCTTTCATCGTATCGGAAGCAGACCCTGTGAAAGGCAAATCGGGAATCTCATGGAAATCGGATGCCGCGATTCTGGCGCGAATGCGAGGCAACTGTTCATTGATCGTGACAATCGCTACCTTNGCAGGAAACTTCGCATCCTCNTCTAAAATAAAAGCAGACGCCAGTGGCAGGTCGCGTGCCACATCGCGCTCAAACGCATCNAACGCCGTCGCGTCACGGAACACGCCGTAAATGATCGTTGTCTTGTTCGTATTNCTAACAGTCAAATCGATGGGAATGTCGACCCACGGCATGAGCTGTTCCGCTTGATCGTGGAGAACGGAAAGCGAGAGGTCAAGCGCTTCCTCCTCGCGAAGCAATGTCTCATAACGATTGAGTTGCCTTTGCGCTTTTGATTCGTCTTTTTCCGTGATGGCGAAAGCTTCTTCCGATACGAGAAGTTTTTTGCCGACGAGATGTCTCGCCTCCGGAAAGCGCGCCGAAAGACCTGAAATCGCACGTTTCAAACGGGCACGCAAATCGAGATTGGAAGCATACGCCATCGAGCGTGTGGACTCGCCCTCCGCTTTGTCCTCAATGACCTCGACACCCCCCATCTTTATGAGTGCGTCCAAGACACCCGTACGATCCCCGTGTAAACCGACGATCGTCAATTTGCTCATTTTAACGATGCTCAAGGAGAGATACAATCCTTTCTGCTATGTCATCAGCCGCCCTGCTCAACTCGTCTTCAGACAACGATTCAAGCGGGCGCACCGTAACGGACGATTGATCTGAAANGAGTTCTGTGTATCGGCTCTCCGCCTCATCGAGCGTTTTCTGCCTTATGGATGCGGCTTCACTGTACGCGTTGTCGATCCGCGCACTCGTCTCTTGACGTACGCGCTGTCGCTCCAGCTGGGCTACCTCGCGTGCTTTCTCAATGCGACTTGCCGCTTCAGCTTCTGTCTCTAATATTTCTTCCAGAAAATCGCGATCGGCCACTCGGCTTTCCTCCTCGATGAAACATGAAAAATGGCTAAATCCTTACCAAACATTGACATAATGCGCACACTACATTTACTAACATTCGAACACTATAAGGCTATCATAAACAGCACCGAAACGAAAGAGGATTCTTGCAGGAAAACGGTAGATACAGCGTCATACTCTAATAAAATGCCGTATAAACTAAATAATCATAAAGTGTTTACGTGCTTTCAAGAATTGCGTTCGAACGCGTTTCTTTTCTCCCAAATTATTCGCGTTAAATCCGTCATCATCGACGTAAACCCTTCTGACTCAGGGTAGAGACGCCACACCATTCCATCCGATGATACGTCTGCAAAGAAACCGATTGATGTATAGAGAGCCGGTGTCTCTCCCAGCGGGAAAAACATCTCACAACAGTCATCTTCGTCGGTAAAGAGAAGTCCATCACGCGCCAGCTTGCAGACGCCTTGACGTATCTTTTTTTCCGGAATTGTGTCATCTTCCGTAAGGCGCTCATGAAATTCGATCCGACACGGGTTGGACAGAATCTCTCCCTCTTCCAGTGCGCGCGCTAAACGAGAGCACTGCCATTTTGCAAACTCAAGAGGATGGTCGAAGTACGGGCGCGAACCGTGTGCGGCGGTGAAAAAGCCTGTTAAATCAAGTCGAAATGCTTGCCCGCAATGCCTGCAGGAAAGCCTNTNCTTGCCGCTTTCCATCGACATCGGGCGATCACAGGCGGGACACCAGTGACAGATACGCGCCAAGCCCTGTGCCGGCCTCATCGAGAAATAGCGGACGGGACGTCTTCGTCTCAATTGCCAGTCATAATCTTCCGTCGTGATCGATTTAGTCAATCGGTTTTGTATTTCATCCAGCGACAACTCGATGGTTTCTTCTGCCGTAAACAGAAGTCGCGTCTCCAACTCTATATGACCGGGGCGAAACATTTTCGCCCAACGTGGCCATCCGAGATAAACGCCACGCGCGAGAACGGAAACGACGGGAACACGCAGATGTTTGATTAGTTTCGCCGTGCTGAGACCGAACGGTGTCAGATCGCCGGCTAATGAACGTTGCGTCTCCGGATACAAAGCNACAGACAAACCCGATCGGATGGACGCGATAATTTCGCGCGTCGTCGAATAACTGACGCGAAAAGGTTTAATCGGGATCATCGCAAGAGGTGCAAGGAGTTTTTTCAGAAGCTTACCGCTCGTTACCTCTATACCGGCAACAAAGCGAATCGAGAGTTTGTCGAGAGCGAGCAAACAGAAAATGGGATCAAGATATGAGACGTGATTTCCTACGACAAAATACGGTCCGCCTTCTCTTGTGATCAGCGGGTCGCGTATATAGCGCACGCGAAACAACAATTTCGTTAAGATCCAGGCAATGACCAGGTATAATCGATAAATAAAGCGTTTAGGTGCTCTAACAGTTGATTGCGTTGAAATATCTGATGATTTTTCCGATCGCATTGTGGCGCTCCTTTTTCATTTATGCCACATTATATTAACATCTTCACGTTACAGTAATGACGAATAGGCGAAAACAAGCGCGATTTTGACGAGCACAGTGAGAACAGGAGAACTAGCGATACACATGGCGAGATATTGCTTTTACTGCGGACGTGAACTGGAAGAGAACGAAAAATGCCGTTGCCGCGAGCGCTCATTCGCCTCGAGCAAAAGTTTCACGTCAACTGCTTCACAGCAAACCGCCTCGCCGGGCGGAAACACCGCCCCGCCACCCGACCGCTCACAAACTTCGCAACAGACACAAAGCGAAAGCCGGACAACAGCAAACACTTCCGGTCGCGGCGAGCGTACCGCTCGTCCTTCATGGTCTGAACGGCGCGCTGATAATCGCGCTCGAAAAGAAGCAAAACGACAGGCAAAGGCTCGTCAGGCACAGCAACAGAGCCAATATTCATACAGCACACCACCTTACCGACAGAACACTGCACAGCGGAGGCGCGCAACCCGTAACAACGTTCTCTCGGGGTTCGTTCGATTTTTTGCGACCCCGGCACTTCACATGACTCAATCATTGTCGACCGCATGGACGCTGTCCCACGCCGTCTGGCTTTCGACCGCCGTTCTTCTTTCAGGCATGCACTATCTAAGTTTGAATCGCTTTTTATCAGTCGTTCAGACACCGAATGCTTCGCTGAAACCTAGCTTGCAGTACGTGGCATTNTCATGGTTGACCGGTATCGTAGTAGTCGCANTCGTTATCCTTCTCTTTACGTTGATCATGTGGATCATTGCACGTTACTTTTTTCGTCAACGCACACTGCCTTTCCAACACACGTTGGCAGTAGGCAAAGTTGCTTGGCAGTATCTGGTCCTGTTCTTCGCACTCTCACTGCCTTCCATCTTCTCGGGCAATTCTCTCTTCGGCATCGTCCTTGCCCTCATGGGAATTGTATTCAGCGCGATGATTCATGCGCGACAGGTGGCGTCGTTGACACACCTTGACGACAACCGCAAATGGCAGTTCATTTACCTTTCAATCATCATGTTCGCAGGCGTTTTCTCAACCATTGCGACGTTATCGAGATTTATCTCTATTCTTCGCTAAACGTCATGTTCGAATAATGAGAAAGGTTGAATCGTCCAACGATTTATCGTTCAACTTCACCTGAGCTTCCTTGTCATGTGCACAGTTACCCTCNCCACTTGCGGTTCCTTGCGCGCAGACGCTTCACCGTTTGACCTCCTTTGTGAATTACTGGTATAAAGTGATGGCAAATATGAGATAACGAGGGGACGAAATCCGAATCATATGCTTAAAAACCTGAAAAGACAATTTCAGTGGCTCATAGATAAGTATTCAAAAGAATATCTGATTGCTACCGTCATGATTACGCTNTCATACGGAATTGCTGTCGCGCCGCCTTGGTTTGCCGGCTTTATTGCCGACCGAATTATCGCCGATGAACTGACGATTACATCGCTTCTTGTCTACGTCGCGATGCTTCTCGTTTTAACGGCATTGTATTANGTGACCGGTTTTCTTTGGTCGTACTATCTCATCAAAGCGTTTGATGTCTCCGAGTTGGTTGCGCGCCAAAANACGATCAAGAAGATACTCAATCAGAATGCNCCGTTCTTTCTGACACACTCGACCGGGAGCCTGATGGGAAAATCGACGAACGATGTCAGTTCCATAGGCGAGATGGCATCCTTTGGCATCATGCTCCTTTTTGACGCGACTCTATATCAAATTTCAATTATCTGCATCATGGCGATCAGCGGGTCNTGGCTACTGACGCTGCTCACGGTACTCCCATATCCGCTCCTGATTCTCTCCTCGAAGCTGATAGGCAAAAAACTATACCACGAATACGATCTGGCTCAACAGGCATTCGACGAGATGAATGACCGCGTACTCGAGAACGTTCAAGGCGTTCGCGTCGTGAGGGCGTTTGTCTTGGAAGAACAGGAGATGGAAACCTTCGAGGGACGCGCGGATCANCTCTATCGGCAGAACCTTAAAGTCGCAAGACTCGATGCCCTGTTTGTGCCCGCTTCACGCTTTGTACAGGGAACCTCTTTTGTCATTGCGATGATCCTCGGAGCCAATCTGGTCAAAACGGGCGCCATCACGATCGGCCAGTTGATGACGCATGTATTCTATCTCGGCATGCTCTCATGGCCAATGATTGCTATGGGCGAGTTTATTAACACCTCGCAATCGGGTTCCGCCTCGATGGAGCGCATTCAAGAGATCTGGGACTGGCGTGAAGAAATTTCAGATCCTCCGGACGCCATCATCTGCGAAGAAATCGGCGACATCACATTCGACCGCTTCTCCTTTTCTTGGCCAAGAGAAAAAAAGCCGATCCTCGAAGACATCTCTTTTACCGTCAAACAAGGAATGACGCTCGGCGTTGTCGGACGCGTCGGATCAGGTAAAACGGCTCTTCTCAAACAGATTCTTCGGTTTTATCCGCAGGAGGGCGATCTCACTTCAACTGTTCAAGATTGTGCTTTGCCGGCTCCGGCGGAAAGACTGCGTCTGAACGATCTCCCCATCCGACTCTACGACAGAAGGAGCATACGCAGACGAATCGGATACGTCCCACAAGAAAGCACGTTGTTCTCATTGACTGTGCTGGAAAACATCCTTCTCGGGGCCGACCTCAACCGTGAGGGTTGGCCTCTCAGTGAGGAGGAGCAGACCTCTGAACAAGCTTTCTGGAAGAAAAGCTACCGTGAAATCGTCAAAACAGTCGAAGGCCGGAAGAACAAAAAGGGCGAACCTCTCCCCATCCCGCAAGAGACACTTGACCGAGCCATCGCCACGGCCGACTTCGAGAAAGACATCGAGTTTTTGCCTGAAGGACTTGATACATTGACAGGTGAACAGGGCATTGCGCTTTCGGGTGGTCAGAAACAACGCATCTCCATCGCTCGCGCCCTGCTCGCCAATCCTGAAGTCCTCATCCTCGACGATTGCCTCTCTGCAGTCGATGCCATCACGGAGAAAAATGTCCTCGCCGCGCTCGCCCGTGAACGTGCCGGTAAAACGACGCTCGTGAGTTCGCACAGACTCTCAGCCATTCGTGACGCCGATTTAATCATTGTTCTCGAGAACGGTTGTATCGTAGCGCGCGGAACACATGAAGAGTTGATGGCAGCCGGCGGCTGGTACCGCGAACAGTACGAGAAGCAACAACTGGAAGAGACGACATTATGGAGAAAGGAGGTGCGCTCATGACAAACACGAATCACCCTGAGAACAATACGAAGTCGAAAGCAAGTTTTCTCCGCCTGTTCGGATATGCCAAATACGCACTCCGCCCTCTTATCGGCGGGCTCCTTCTCACCATCTTGACGGTTGGACTCGATCTTGCCGGTCCCTATTTGCTCTCACGCATTCTCGACGGAGAAATCATCGTGGGCGTTGGCGCACGCGATTACATGACATTCATCTGGATCATCGTGCTCTACGCTTTATCCGTACTTCTCTCGCTCGCGACGCGCTATGCGGGAAGCATCGCCAACCAGACGGCATCCAACCGTATTTCCGTCGTGATGCAACGACAAGTGATGCGTCACGTACAGAACATGCCTGTCTCATACTTCGATACATTGGCGGCGGGAACGGTCGTCTCGCGCATCACCAACGATACGAAAGCCGTTCGAGTATTCTTCAATACCGTTCTCTCGCAACTCCTGATGGCAGGTGTCTTCGCCCTAGGCATTTTGTTCGGTTTGCTGTCGGTTGACTGGCGTCTGTTCCTCATCGCATCGCTCTCGTTCCCAATTCTCTTCTTCATGTTTCGCGATTTCAAGAGGAAGTCGCTTCGGTACAGTCGCAATGCCAGAAGAGGAATCAGTCGGCTTAATGCCGGTATGAACGAATACATTCAAGGCATCGAAGTCATCCAGTCATTTAATCGCGAACGCTCGATGTATGCCGCTTACAGTGAAATAAACGACGATGTCTTCCGCAACGGACTTGGAATGACGCGTCTGCATTCTTACAGCGGTTACAATGCCACGGAATCACTCAACTACTTGATGCTCTCCTTCGCACTTCTCTATTTCGGCATCGGCAACATCCTCGAAATCAGTATCGTGCCGATTGGTCATCTTTATCTCTTTATTGATTACATGATTCGCTTTTTCACGCAGATGAATCGCGCCATGCAGCATTTGGGGAATTTGGAGCGCGCGCGAGGTGCGGCGGATCACATCTTTGAACTGCTCGACCGCGAAGCACTATCCGATACGGGCGAAATCATCGAACATGTAGACGGAGTTGTGTCGTTCGAGCATGTCACCTTTGCTTACAAACAAGATGAGATCGTCCTCCGCGATGTCAGTTTCAATGTCCCACAAGGCGTCACCGCAGCCTTTGTCGGACAGACAGGCGCCGGCAAATCGACTGTGATGAACCTCATATTTTCGTTTTACCAACCCGATGAAGGGCGAATTCTCATCGATGGGAAAGACTTGACAACGCTAAACAAAAAGTCGGTTCGCAGCCACATGGCGATCGTGACGCAGGAACCTTTCCTGTTCACAGGGACTGTCGAATCGAACATCACGCTCAATCGACCTTGGATCAGCTCTGAGGATGCCCGACAGGCACTTATCGAAGTCGGCGGCGGCGCTTTCCTCGCGCGTCTCGGCAAAGGAATGCAAACACCGGTACGCGAGCGTGGCAGTGAATTCTCCGCCGGAGAGCGACAACTGATTTCCTTTGCACGGGCACTCGCGCAAAATCCCACTATTCTCATCCTCGACGAAGCGACCTCTCATATCGATACTGAAACGGAAGCGATTATACAGCACGGCATTGAGCGTCTGTCAAAAGGCAGGACGACCTTGATCATCGCCCACCGACTTTCAACGATTCGCCATGCGAATAAAATCTATGTGCTTGATCAGGGTGAGATCGTCGAAAGGGTTCACATGCTCAGCTAATGGAGAAAAACGGCATTTTTGCGCATATGGTTGAAACACAAACTCGTCTGGCGCGATAATGAGAGCGAGCATGACCGCCTCATTCGCCGGACACGACAAGCGGTACGAACGAAGTCACGACAGATAGAATGAGAAATGACATGGACGAGCAGAATCAGCATTCAAATGATTCAAATACAAAAACAAGTCGCGACAAGTTGAAGCCTCTCGTCGTGCTCGCACTCTTCCTTCTCCTGATTGCGGAGTTGTTAGGCTCGTCATGCTTCATTTCCTCGATATTCGGAATCCCTTGTGCAGGATGCGGAAGCACGCGCGCCGTAAAACTCTTGCTTCATGGAAAATCTTGGACGCATTGCGCATGCACCCGCTCATTTTTATCACGTTGCTTTTGCTCGTAGTGATCCCGACCTTTGCGATCGTACGCTTTGTCGCAAAAAAAAGAGGTAAGCAGCTCCATTCACCTCTTTCACCGCGTGCGACCGAGATTATCTTTTTCTCGCTTGCCGCGCTCTATTTAATTGTCTACGTCATCCGGATGATTCTGCTCTTCCCGCACACGGAACCCATGCTCTACAACGAAAACTCCGTGTGGGGAAAGCTTATCGCACTCATACGACAAGTCTTCTCCCACTAAGCAAATACGAGACGAACTGCTATTTGAGCACAACGGGCGACGCCGCGCAGTGGTGCCGCCCGTTCAAAACTGATTCTTCAATTAGTCGGACTGACCGCTGTGAATGATTAGTAACGGCCTTCGTAGAGAGCGTTCAGACGCGACTGCACATCATACATCATGACAAACCCGCCAACTCCGAGGAAGATGGTAAGCAGTAGCCACGTCAGGAACTTTTTCGACGAGATAATGCCTCTCCTGCGATCAATCTCGACGAGCGCATCATCGACCTGTGACCATAGTATGAGTGTGAAAATACCGCACAACAGTCCGTAGAAAGTATACTGCGGCTTCGTTGCCTCGTACCCCAGCACGTTGTTCATCTCTTTTGAAACCGAGTAGATCCAAATAAGTGAGTAAATACCACAAGTAATGATGCTCAGGAGAATGACCATTCCGGGTGAGCGAACCTCACCGCGAAAACCTGTCAACGGCATACCACCCTGCGGGGGTCCATACGGCGGCTGTTGATATGGCGGGGCCTGCTGATACGGGGGCTGTTGGTACTGCGGAGCCTGCTGATACCCTTGGTTGGGCGGTGCTTGATCAGCGTGCATGTAAGGTTGCCCTTGCGCCGGCTGCCCGTACCCTGGAGATGCGGCGGGCATACGCGCTCCACATGTCGTGCAGAACACGGCATTGTCGGGAACGGGATGTCCATTTGGACAAGTTCTCATATTCAGTTACCTCTTTTCATCNTTGGATACGAAACAGATTCCACTGCATTTGACATCGCCTGCAGCTTTCTCATCTGCTGAATCAACATTAAATGAAACTGAGGATNAATTCAAGTGAGACAGGGGGCTTGACGCGNCTATTTTTATCAGGANTTCNCAACCTATGATAAAATGGCGTTACTGAATTCCTATATTAACGGAAAACCGGATTTATGAACGNGCGAGACCAAAGACAAAAGCGCGATACAAGAGAGGAGAACCGACCGCAGTACGCCGGCGGTCGTGCGCCGCGNAGAAACGCTACTTCTGAGACGTTGAGCCGAAACACGCAAGTCGTCAAGCGTACCGTGCCGTCACCAAAGCCGANTAGCCGTAGCGATAATACGCGGTTCGCTCAAAGACCTGCATCGAAAGTTCGAAACACGTCCATTCTCCCNGCTTCCATTCGCCAAAGCAGAAAATTCAAAAAAAGTAAACGTGAGTTGCGCAAACGCACTGTCGGACGCCCCACACGAAGCATGTCGGTCGTATCGGTTCCGGCAGCGCTATGGTCGGGTGTCCGCAAGGGACTCTTATTCGTATTGGTTATTCTCCTAGCGACGATTGCCTTTATAGGCGGATCGGGATTAGGCATGCTGTCCGGTTATGTTTCGACGGCTCAACCCCTTGAAATTGTCGACATCAGAAAGACGTACGACGCAACGTACATATACGATCGCTACGGGCAGCAGGCTGCTATCCTTACAGGTTCTCAGAATATCCTTCGTGAGTATGTGCCTATTTCGGTTGTCAAACCGACTTATCTCGATGAAGCTTTTATCGCGATCGAGGACGAACGCTTCGAGACACATAGCGGAATCGATCCGAAACGCATTGCGAACGCAATAGGCAATGTATTCCTCACATTAGGCGGTGACACGCACGGCGCGTCGACGATCACGCAACAAGTCGTCAAAATGATGTCAGGCGAAAATGAACGCTCCGCCCAACGAAAAATTCAGGAATGGGAGCGGGCAACTGAGCTTGAAAAAAATCTCTCCAAAGACGAGATTATGGAACTGTTCGTCAACATGGTGCCCATGGGTAACCGATATGTCGGCGTCCAGTCAGCCGCGAAAGCATACTTCGGGAAAGACATTTCAAAACTTGACTTGGCTGAATGCGCCTTCCTCGCAGGTATTCCTAATCTACCCTCTATCTATAATCCGGCAACAGAGTACGGAAGGCGCAATGCGTTACGGCGTATGCGTATAACACTGGCGAAGATGCTCGAGATCGGCAAAATTACTGAAGACGAGTACCAGGAAGCGCTCAATCGCGAGCTCGACTTCCGTGCGCTTGACGAGACTTCAGGTTCGGGACAGATCAACTCCTATTTCGTCGATGCCGTGATCAACGAAGTCATCGATCAATTGATGAAACAGCGCGGGTACTCACGCCGGCTTGCTCACACGGCCGTTTTCCAACACGGATTGACGATCGAGACGACACTCGATCCCGAGATCCAGCGCATGGCGGAAGCGAGCTTCAAGAAAAAAGAGCTGTTCTCCGTTAATTATGATAAACTCCCCGATATGCCCCAGATGCCGGAAGCCGGCATAACCGTCATCTCGAATGNCCCCTCCTCTCTTGGACAGATCGTCGCGATGGTCGGCGGATTCGGTGAAAAGAAAACAAATCTCGGCTTCAATCGCGCCACACAGGCGTACAGACAACCCGGGTCATCCATCAAGCCGATCCTTGACTACGGTCCCGCCATGGATATGGGCATCATTACCGCCGCAACCATTTTGATGGATGAGCCTAAATATCTAGACCCGCAAAATCCCGAAAAGGAATGGCCGGTAAACCACAGCCGCAGACACTACGGTCCTGTCACCGTTCGCTGGGCGCTTCGCAACTCGCTGAACACGACGGCTGTCGAAGTCTACGCAAACATGCTTACGCCGATGGTCGGATTGTCCTACCTGAAACGGATGGGGATCGATCGGATGAACGAACCTCAACCGGCAGGGGCGCTTGGCGGTTTCGCAAAGGGCATGACAACGGTTGAAATGGCGGGTGCCTTCTCTGCTTTTGCAAGTCGCGGCCTCTTCACAAAACCTTACCTGTTCACACGCGTCCTCGATGCAGAAGGTAATGTTCTTCTCGAGCACAAGCCGGAGTTTGATCAAGTGTTCTCGACGGAGACGGCGGACATCATGACGAACTTGCTTGTCGACACATTGGAAAACGCCAACTGGATCGGTCCGTACGCAAAGCTCGGGAGACAAAAAGCAGCAGGAAAAACAGGTACATCCGATGAACGCGTTGATCGCTGGTTCGCCGGATATACTCCGTATTACACCGCAGCCGTCTGGTATGGGTTCGACAACGCCTACGGAAGACGTACGGAGATTAATGAGACCGATACGCGTTGTCCTATTCTGATCTGGAAAGATGTCATGCTCCAGATCCATGAGAATTTGCCTGTCAAGCCTTTTGCTATGTCGGATAATGTAGTCTCGCGCACTGTTTGTGCCGAATCCGGTCAATTGCCGACTGAGTACTGCACAAGAACCTCCAGAGAATTTTTCGACTCCTTGAAAGGCAATGCGCCCAGTATGCCTTGTCCGCTACACGCGACACCTCCGGAAACGGAGGCACCGGATGTTACTGATCCCGGCCCGGACGTAGAAGTTGGAGATTGATCACGATGCTTGTAAAACCTGATTTTGCGCGCTATAAAACTGCAGCGGAAGCCATTCAGAAGAGAGTTTCCATCCAACCTGAGGTAGCCATCATTCTCGGTTCCTCATTGGGAGGCATCGCAGACTTAATGGAACATCGTACCGAGATCGATTACAGCGATGTTCCGGGCTTTCTCCTATCGACCAATCCATCACACGCCGGGAANTTCGTCTTCGGGCACCTCGGTCGGCGTCCCGCGGTCATCATGTCGGGGCGTTTTCATTTCTATGAGGGGTATTCTTATACGGAGCTCGCGGTTCCCGTCCGCGTCCTGTCGCTTCTCGGCGTCAAAACACTGATCGTCACGAACGCCGCTGGCGGCGTGAATCTCAACTATCGCGTCGGCGACATCATGGTGATCTCGGACCATATCAAACTCGAAGGCGCAAGCCCGATGACGGGTCCCAATTTAGAAGAATTCGGCAGTCGCTTTTTCGATGTATCAACACTTTATACACCTCGTCTGCGCCAATTGGCCTTTGAAGTAGCNTCAACCCTGGCACCGCCCCTCAAGTTACATGAAGGAGTCTACTACTATTGTCCCGGTCCACAATTTGAGACACCCGCCGAAATCCGTGCAATCCGTGTACTCGGAGGTGATGCCGTCGGTATGTCGACCGTCACGGAGACATTGACCGCCGGCCATGCGGGGATGGAGGTCTTGGGTTTCTCACTCATTACAAATATGGCGGCAGGCGTCTTCGATCAACCTCTCTCCGATGAGGAGGTCGGTGTCGTCGCACGCGCCTCGGCCGACAAACTCGGCGCACTGATTGAAGGCGTTCTTTTGCGCATGTAACACGTTTCGCATAACAAAATATTTTACGAAGGAAGGGAATGACGATGTTATTTTACAATATTGCCATCATCNACTCCGATGGGGAAACTAAGGAAAACATGAATGTCNGCACTGACGGAGCGTTCATCACTTCTATTGAACCATGCAATTGCGATCTGACGGACGCTCAAAAGCGTGAGAATGAAGTGTACGACGGCTCGGGGAAACTGCTTATTCCAGGTTTTTTCAACAACCACTCTCATGTTCCGATGACCCTGACACGCGGATACGGTGAAAAATTGCCGCTCGCCGACTGGCTCTATAAGAGGATCTTCCCCTTTGAAGCGCTTCTCACGGAAGAAGATGTCTACTGGGGTTCCATGCTCGGAATCGCAGAAATGCTCCGTAGTGGAACGGTTTCTTTTACAGATATGTATATGCGCATTCAGGGCGTCTTTCGTGCCGTTATGGAAACGGGCATCAAGGCGAGTCTCTCCAACGGTCTCACCGGTGACGACACGACCGTCCTCGAGGAAACGGCTTGGTACAGAGAAACGGAACAGATGCGTCGCGATGCGGAAACGTCGGATGGACGCGTTATCGCCAACGCCTCGCTTCATGCTCAGTACACNAGCGTTCCNGCCCTCGTTCGAGCCATCGCGGACTATGCACGCGGGAATGAACTCCGTATGCACGTCCATCTTTCCGAAACGGAACAAGAACATGAACAATGCAAAGAACTCCACGGTAAAACACCGACAGCGTATTTCACTGANCTCGGACTTTTTGATGTGCCCACAACGGCCGCTCACGCGATTTTTATCGAAGGAGAAGATTACGACCTGCTNCGCGACCAAGGTGTCACGCTCTGCCATATGCCCTCTTCCAATCTTAAAATCGGTAGCGGACTTGCCGATGTGAAAAGCTGGCACGATCATGACATCCGCGTGACGATCGGAACGGACGGTGCCGGTAGCAATAACAATCTCGACATGATCGAAGAGGTCACCTTGGCATCGTATCTCGCTAAAGGCATACACCGAGACCCTCTCCTCTTCTCGACCGGTGATCTTCTCACTTTTGCCACGAGAAACGGTGCGCTGGCACAGGGACGCGAGGACACGGGACTGCTCGAACCCGGATTCCGTGCCGACCTAGCCGTCGTCGATATGAACGCGTTCCATTTCCAACCCATGTACGATTACGGCACGAGTCTCTTCACGAATGCAAACGCATCCGACGTCGCGTTAACCATGGTTGATGGACGTATCCTCTATAGGGACGGTAAATTAATGACGATTGATATCGAGAAAGTGATTTGGAATGTCAATCGCGTTCGCGATGAAAAACTTGCCCAACTGAACGGATAACGAGCAGGTTTGATCACTCTTTAATCAATTTTCCCGAAAAAGTGATAAGGGCTCCTTGGGAGCCCTTATCGAGGAGACGTATGAAGAGGTGTTGTCGTAGCTTTTTGCTACAACCAAACTATAATGCGTAGTTGTAGAATCGAAACATAATGAAGTTGAACAATTGTGACAAATACGTGATACCAAGAAAACAATATGTATGAATAAGAGGGTAATTTATCTTGCGGGCGGGTGCTTTTGGGGAGTTGAACGCTATTTTCAAATTCTCGGAGAAGGTGTTTTGGAGACGGAGACAGGCTACGCCAACGGAAACACGCCACATCCCACGTACGAAGAAGTTTGCAGTGGAACGACGGGGCATGCGGAGACGGTCAAGCTGACGTACGACGCCGATGTCCTCACGCTCCGTGAGATCATGGCTCATTTTTTCCGGATGATCGACCCGACGACAAAAAATCGCCAAGGTAACGACATCGGAACGCAGTACCGCTCCGGCGTCTATGTCGAGACTATGGACGATTTTAAGTCTGTGTGCGAATACATCGATTTTCGACGCAAAGACTATGAGCGCCCGATCGTCGTCGAAGTTCTCAAGCTACGCAATTACTACACAGCAGAAGACTATCACCAGAATTACCTCAATGACAGGCCGTTCGGCTATTGTCACGTCAACCTC